>OLPR01000157.1_pt1 | contig 66917 bp, 50 predicted proteins | sample 1672761 | NCBI WGS metagenome assembly OLPR01 (sample SAMEA3136721, study PRJEB25190) | human gut metagenome | biome: human gut; feature: human-associated habitat; material: faeces | place: Austria | collected 2013 | reverse complement strand
TCTTGGTCGGCTGAGTGGTCACGGCGATCGACGCGACGTCGGACACGGCCGCGGAGTCCTCGACGAGCGTGACGTTGTCGATGTACGCGAACGAGCCGGAGGCCAGATCGGTCTGCGAGATGGCGACCCACAGCGCGGCATACGGGTCCACGTCGAGCGGCACGATGAACGACCCGCTGTAGTGATTTTTGCCGCCTTCCTTGCTTTCGGCGTCCACGGTCTCGCTCAGCACGGTCTTGCGGTACTGGCTGAACGAGCTGACGGCGCCAAGCGACGCGAGGTTGGACTTGACCTGCACCTTGAGCGTGGACGGGGTGTCGTCGTTGCTCTTGCCGAGCGTCGCCCACAGGCCGAGACGGTACGTCTTGCCCGGCGTCTCGGACAGCGTGCGCTGGTTGATGGTGTCGTCGTTGTACGGGGTGAGCTGTTCGCCGAGTTTCGCCGCGTACTCGCCGGAGACTACGGCGTCGGCCTGGTTTAGTTCGGACTTCGGGCGCCGAGTGGCACCACCGGCGTCGTTGTTCTTCGTGTTGTCGACGTTGCCGAGCGTCCACGGCGATGCCGCGGCGCATGTATTTCTCGTAATCGGCCGCGTTCGCATCAGTGTTGGTGACTTCGAAGCCCTGCACTGTGATGTATTCGGAGTTCTTCAGCAGGATGGTCTCGCTGACGCCCGCACCGGCGATGATGGGCGCGGCGCCTTCCGTACGCTCCGATGGTGATGGTCGCGTCCTTGGTGCCTTTGGTGTTGATGACGCGCAGGCCGGTCTTGACCGAGGCGCTGTCGATGGTCTGGGTCGCGCTGGTGCAGGTGGTGCCGGCCTTGAGCAGCAGGGACTCACCGGCTTTGAGGGTGATGCCGTTCGCCGCTGTCAACGAGTTGAACGGGGCTGGCTTGGCTTCCGCGTCTTGAGAACGCCCATCCTCGCAGCAAATCATTCTCATTAAGAAAGGTGCGAGCCCGCCGCAACTCCAAACGAACATCAATGTCCGCAAATCCTTGGAAAACAGCGTTTTCTCATATTGTTCACTTGTGCGTAAATGTTCGCAATCCTCGCACCTTCCTTATTGAGAATCATTCGCTGCGAAGAAGACCCTCGGCAAGCTCCCGGAACGTGCGCCCCAGAGCATCCGAGCGCAGTGCGCCGTCCTCGTTCAGAACCGCCGGACGGCCGGACTCGCCCACCTCGCGCTCTTCTGCCAGCGAGGCATCGATCTCGGCAAGCTTGCTCACCCGCTCGGTGAGTCCCATGCGAGCCGCATCGACCTGAAGCTCCTGGTTGTGCTCGTAGTACTTCTCGTTTCCATAATGGGAGATAAAGCGCGTAGTCGGCTTGCGCGTGGTGAGCTCGGCCAGAAACACGAGCATCTCGCGGCTGCTGAGCGTCTCGTCGATGAAGTCGAACGCGTTGCTCATACGTTCGCCAGCAGCGTCAACCAAAGGCGAAATCTTCGAGACCTCAGCTTTGTACGCGCGCTCGATGGCGTGAAACGCAACATCGCCCTCGGTCGCCTTCTCGAGCATGCACTGCGCCGCAAAGCCTTTCAGCAAATCGATGACCAAGCGCTCCTCGCGAACGAACTTCCGCGAGGCGGTGCCAGATTCGATCTTTCTCGCCAGCTTGCGTTCGCGTTCGGACACGCGGGGGGCAAGCGCCTCGTCGACGCTCGCACCTGCGAGGAACTCAGGCTTCGTCTCGCGCAGCAAGTCGCGAAGCGTCACAACTATGCCCTCCTGATCGAGCGCCTTCGAACAGTCCGCCGACAGCGTATCGATCATCAGGCCCAGAAGCGCAATGCGCTCGTCGAAGGGCGCTGCCTTCGCGCGATCTTTGATGGACGGCGTCGCAGTGCCGGAAAGAATCGACCCCACCTGATAATCGGAGCGATACTTCTCAAACAGCGAGTAGTACACGGTGAACTGGTCGGCAATGTCGTCGTCGCGCAGGAACTGCACGAACAAATCGCGGTTCACCGGCTTTCCCATCTGCTCGTACAGCGAGATGACCTTCGCCAAATCCTCCCAACCGCGGGCCGTCACGAACGACTTGCCGCCGCCCGGCCGCGATTCGACCTTGTAGAAGCAGTCCTTTTTCGCCTCGAGGAACGTGGTCACGGCGGGGTGAAGGCCCGCTTCGGAAGCATAGGTCTTCCACGCGCCGTAGTCGGGCTCGACATCGATTTCGCGCAAACGGTCAAGCGTCACGATGTCGAACTCGTGCACCGAGCGGTTGTACTCGGGCGGGTTGCCCGCGCACACGATGACCCATCCTTCAGGCACCTTATGTTTACCGAACGTCTTGAACTGCAAGAACTGGAGCATCGAGGGATACAGCGTCTCCGAAACGCAGTTAATCTCATCGAGGAACAGGATGCCCTCGCGCAACCCCGTGCGCTCCATGTAATCGTAAATCGCCGCGATGATCTCCGACATCGTGTACTCGGATGTATCGAATTCCTTCCCCTCGAATTCCCGATGCTCGATATGGGGAAGGCCGAGCGCGCTCTGGCGCGTATGATGCGTCATGGAGTACGACACGATGCCGATGCCCAGCTCGCGGGCGACCTGCTCCATGATTGCGGTCTTGCCTATTCCTGGCGCACCCACCAAGAAAATCGGCCGTTGGTGCACGGAGGCAATCGAGAGCAGCCCCGCGTCATCCCTCTTCAAGTATGCCTCAACGGTGTCTTTCACCTGCTGTTTCGCCGAGACGATATTCATAGTGCCCGTCCTTTCACGCGCCCGCGGTTAGCGGACGCCTTGGCTTTTGAACCGATTGATGCCCACCTCGTCGATGACGACCTTCATCGCCCAGGGCGGCACTGGCGGAAGGTCGCGCCCCTCTTCGTCCATAAATACGAACGCCGTGTCGTAATCGGGCGGCTTTTCGGGAAAGCTCCCAAGGCCGTCCGTGAAATAGATAAGACCCTTCATCTCGGCCAGCTCACCGCGATCGCGCAGCGTCTCGACGTAGTCGAACACCGGACGGAAGTCGGTCCCGCCGAACCCCCTGATGACGAAGTCCTCCATGAGCTTGTCGATCTCGCCGATATCGGTGATCCGCGTATCGGACTGCACGCGCGCGTCGCACTGCACGATATGCACGTTGACCTCAGTCGTATAGGTTTCCGACTCCTTCAAGATGTCGAACGTGTGCTGGATGAATCGACGCACCAAGTCACCCCGCACCGATCCCGACGTGTCGATTGCAATGACGAACTCGCGCACTCGGTCGGTCTCCTTGTACTCGAGCGGCTCGACAAGCGGCATGTTCCCGTAGAGCTCCATGCCGTAGGTGTAGTAGATGTAGTCGAATTCGTCCTGGTTGAGCAGCATTTCCTCGTTCATCGTCATGAACTTGCGCAGAAACTCCGTGTAGTCGTACACCTTGCGGTTCGCCACCGACAGATGCTGCATCAGGCTGTCCGATTCGCGGCCCCATTCCTTCGAGAACGTCTCGAGATTCATCTCGATCTCCTTCGAGATTTCCTCCCATTCCCGCTCAGCCTCGTCGTCCTCGGAATGCCCACGTCCCTCATCATCACTGGTCAGCGGAACGGGCTCAGCGCTGTCGCCTTCTCCATCCTCGGCATCGTCGGTATCGTCCGCCGCATCTTCCGCCTGCTCGATTTGCGAATCATCTCTTTTATCGTCTGTGTCGGTTGGCTCATCGGCACCGCCAGCAGATTCAAGCTCCATGTCATCGGACTCGGGTGCTTCGCTGGAATCGCGCTCGCTCACCTCTTCCGGCTTCTGAGCCTCACGACGCTCAGCGGGCAAATCCTCATCGGCATTCGACGGCCATGCCGAATGATCGTCCCTCTCGAACAGTGCGACCCAATCGTTGAGCGTCGAGCGGCCCATCCCGAGGTACTGCTGTCCGGAAGGCGTGAGAACCATACCCTTCACCAGCGCATATACTTTATTGGGAAGAAGGCTTCCCGTCAGCATCTTTATCCTGTCGAGCGCTTCAGTCCGCTCGGCGTCCTGCGGGGAGGAAAATCGCCCCGCGCACATATCGAGTGCCACGCCCTCGGCGATGATATCGCACGTCAGGTTCCAAGCTTGGCGATTTCGGTGGTCCTTATCGAACGGGTGGCGAAAGATGCAGTGCATCACCATATGCAGATAGTCGCGGATGAGCTCGTCGAAGCCCTCCTCGAACCGCGCGATCACGCGCGGCGGATCGAACGCCACACGGCGCGCATCAGTGGTCAGCGGATACCGCGCCCCCGCACGAATCGGCAGGTTTTCCATGCGCCAAAGGGCCATGTCCATGAAACGGAACTTCAGCATGAGCTGAACGCGGCATTCGTCGAGGATATCTCGGGCGAGCTCGTCTTCGCGAGCGCGACGCGCAAGCTTCGCGTCAGCTATCGTCTCATGCTCTGACATGTCGCCCCCTTACAAATCGAAGTCCATCAATTGGCTGCCGAAGAACCGGCGCTTCACTTCAAGAAGGTACCCCGTCATCGCAGCATCCTGCACATCGCTCGCGCGCTCAACCACGATATCGATATTATCTTTTGTGAGATAACCCAAATCAAGCATGTCATCCACGACCTGCCGATCATCATGACGCGCCGCCTGCACGATGATGTCGACGAGGTTGCTCCTCATCACGCAATCGCACATGCTCCTGTTTGAAGGCGTCATGAGAACGGGGTCTTTCAGCCGCGCGATGATCATCTTGCTCTGGTCGTAGAGACCGATGCCGCCGTCAACCATCGCATCGTAGCTCGATCCGCTCACAATCGACCCGTCATAATGGTCGAGAATCGCCTCAACGCTCACATGGTCGGGGACGCTGAATGCAAGCTCGATTTGCTTGACGCTTCGGTCGATTTCGGGAAAGCGCACGTCAAAGCTGGTATGCCCCTCAATCGGCTCTTCAAGGTCGATATGAATCAGCTCGATGAAACACTGGAAGGCAAGGCCGCGCATTCCCACCAGCTTGATTCGATTGGACAGGTAGAGCTCGCGAATGTTCCTATCGCCGTTGAAAGCGTACGGCGCAATGGCGACGACCTCCTCGGGGATTCTCACGCATTCCCGAGAATCGGTGTTTACCACGACGCGGGCTTTGCCGTTGCTCCATTTCTCGAGCAGCATGCCGTTCTTTTCCTCGTAGCGAGCATTGCCCTGCGCCACCGTGACCTCGCGAAGCGTCGGCTGGCGCTTCCCGTTGTGCGCGTTGTAAGTGACAAGCGCGTTCTCCCCGATCTTCTCGAGCGACGCGGGGATATGAAGCGATTCGAGCGCCGTATCCATGAGCGCCTCAGAACCCATTTCGGTAACACCCTCGGGGACAACGATGCGCCGCAGCGCTCGGCATCCCTTGCATGCAGCGGCACCGATAATGCGAACGCCTTCGGGCAGCACCACCTCTTCGAGCGCGGCATGGTTGAGCAGCGCCCCCGGGGCCACCTCCGTCGTTCCTTCCGCAGCCTCGAATCGCTTCGCCTCGCTATCGAACAGACACAGCAGCTTCATACCATCGCCCTGAAGCTCATAGAGGGCGCCAAATTCGTCGAGCATGAGCCGCTCCGAACCAGGCTCCAGTGTAAACGTTGCATCCTCGCCTGCGTAAACCAGCTTTGTTTGCGAAGCAACGGGGTAGCCGATTTCGACAATGCTGTTCGGAATCCTTAAGGTTGATAAATCCGAATTACTGAACGCATCCGCCTCAATGACCTGCAGCTTCTCGTTGAGTGAGACACTTTCAAGGAAGGCACAGGCGAAGAACGCGCGCTCGCCTATTTCCCTCAAAGCGGAAGGCGCCTCGAAGGTGCGCACCGCAGTACGGGCGAAAGCGTAGGGGCCTATTACCTCAACGCTGCTCGGCAACTCCACCTGCACGAGATTGCAGAAAGAACTGAATGCCTTCCGCGCGATCGTGGTGCACGAAGGCGCAACGGCATACGAAGGCAAGGGGCACGCAAGCGCCACGAGCGTTTTGGCGTCTTTCGAGTAGATCGCAGCACCATCGGTCTGCAGCCAAAGATTTTCAGGATCGATCGATATTCCAATCAGCCGACTCTTCTGGAACGTTCCTGGTTCAACACGGGAAAGAGCCGCACCGAACTCGACGTACTCGAGATGGGGAATGTCGAACAAGCTTGGTCCAACCTCTTCCAAAAGCCCCGGCATGCGCAGCCTCGAAAGGGAGGGGCATCCACGAAACCAGTCGGACTCAAAAGTGGTAAGATTGCGCGGCAATGCGACATATTCTAGAGACTTGCAGAAACGGAAGGCGCAGCCCCCAATAATCATCACATCATCCGGAACCTCGATCGAAATCACGTTTTTCAAGCTCGAACAAGCATCGGGGGCCAACGAGTGCACTGGAAGACCCTCAATCGATTCGGGAACAGAAAGATTGACCGCAGCGTTCAAACAACGCTCGATACGGATGGAAGACTTCGACAATACGACGTATTCCCAATTCGTTCCGGCTTGATCCACATAATGTCGAAGTTCGGAGGTACGCGCGTCTTGCGCGGCTTGCGCACGCTCAGCCGCCTCGCAACGCTCGCGAATTCTAGCCTCTGCCGAAAGTACGTTTTCCCTTGTCGATTCGCCATCATTGAGCGGCGTGGGAGCAAAGCCCCCAAAGCCGACATCGAGCTTGCTCAAATCAAGCGACTTGCTCCGGTTCACCTGAGCCTTAGCGTAGGCGATATGAGGAATTCCCAAAAGACCGTCTGCCATTCCCGCACCTCAAAGCAACTATCAACTAACGAACGCAATGCGTCGCAAGGGGCAATCCAAGAATAACCCCCGTCCAATCCCATTGCATTCCCCAGAATAGACAAAATGGCCCGACGCGAGGGTGCCGGGCCATTTTCGGAAAATGCGATTACTTGCGAGGAACGCCTGCAGGGTCGACCGGGCGACGAGAAGAAATCTCATCGCCAAACGTGATGCAATAGCGCATGCCCTTGAGCGTTACATACAAGCAGGCAATCTCATGCTTCCCGCCCTTGTTGAAGACCTCGTAGGTCAGCATCTCGCGATCAATCATCGGCTGATAAATTTCACTGTTGACAACCTTCTCAAGCAGCATATTCGTCGCCTCGCGGCCAAGCTCGTCCTGCTTCAGAGCGATGTTGTACAGAATATCTTCTTGAGCTTCCGTAAGACGCCCGAGCTCTTCAACTTCAGCGCGAATTTCCTCTTCATTCGTCATAGCCATATCGAAAGCAATCCTCCTTGCGTAGGTAGCGCGAAAACGCATAACTCTTCTAATGGAAGTATCTTATCATTGGAAAATCGCCATTTGAGCAGGTCGAAGCTAGTGGAACAGTATGGCTGAAATCGTTTCATCACCATTTTTCGGCACAAAAAAGAACCCCTTCTTGCGAAGAGGTTCTTAAGCGAGCTTAAATCAGGCCCCTAGAAAAACATCCCCTGGAGGGAACTAGATGCCGTTGTAGCCCTTCGAAGGATCGGAGTCGCCAACGCCATTAGCGGTGTCGCCAGCTTCATTGCCGGTACGCTTCGTAGAGGTGTATCCACCCCAAGCGCGAGCAATGAACTTGTCCTTCACGAAGAAGATCTGAGCCTTCATAAGGTCAGCCTGAGCAATGCCATGATCGGCGAGGACTTCGTCCTTGCTCTTGCCAGCCTCGAGGCCTGCGTTCAGCTCAGCAGCTGCTGCTGCAGCGTCGAGCTCAAAAAATTCATCGCGGGTCATGTTTTCCCTCCTTATTGGTCTATCGCACGATGCCGTGGTCGCCAGTCGCCTAGCGACCACGGACATCTTAACACACTAAAGAGTTACAGCTGGAAGAGAACCATCGGACGATCGAACTCTGCCATCTTAGCGACCATCTCTTCGACGGTACCGTAGTACATCGAAGCGGACTCGTCGACCTGCACCGCGAGCGGACGCTGGCCGGCCTTGTCGCCATTGGTTCCCCAATGCTCGGAGAAGATGGACGTCGGGCAAGGAATGTAGAACCACTCCCAAGCGTCGCCGTCATTACCTTCGCCCTTCTTGAAGGGACCAACCTGAACTTCCTTGATACCGAACTGTTCGAGAGGAAGGCCAAGCTCTTCTTTGCAGCCGATCTCGGCGGCATGGTTACCGGAGTAGTACGTGTAGTCTACGAGCAGTGCGTACTTCTGATCTGCCATTTATGCCACTTCCTTTCTTAGTCGTCGGAGTTCAGGCTATGGACGCGGCGGATGTTGCACATAACACCCTTGTACGGAGCGCCAAAGCCAAGCTTACCAATGTTCTGATGCGGCACGAGGCTGTTGAAGTTGGACTTCCAAACGCCGAACAGGTTGGGCTCTTCGCCGTCCTGCTCAGGGAACCACCAGCCGTGAGCGCAGTTGAGAATACCAGGCTTCATGACCGGCGTGATCTCTGCCTTGAAGCGAGCCTCGCCGAACATGTTGTAGACCTCAATCCAGTCACCGTCGGTCACATCGTACTCTGCAGCGGTCTCCGGATTGATCTGGCACCACGGCCACGGATCGATCTGGCGCAAGGACGGAACCTGACGATGCTCAGAATGGAAGGAGCTGTAGCGACGAGAACCAGAGGTGGTGATCAGAGGATACTGACCAGCCAAGTCGGGCTTGCTGATCGGGCTGTAGTTCGGCTCCTCGTAGTACGGCAGCGGATCCTCGCCCCAGGATTCGTAAAGAATCGAGTAGGCTTCGATCTGGCCGGTAATGGTGTTGAAGCCGGGAGCGCCATCGAAGCGGAGCATGCCCTTCTCATACTTCTCGTACTCGAAGCCATGAGCACCAGGCTGATAAAGGCCGAGCTCCTGGAAGGTCTTCCAGTCGAAGCCGAGTTCCTTGAGCTGATCGCTGAAGAAGTCTTCGACTGCCTGCTGCAGAGCAGGGAGGTCAAGCGACTTGCCGTCTGCAGGCTTGTACCACGGCCACCACTCGGGGTTGAGGCGCTGACCGAACATGAGGCAAATCTCGATGTCGGACTTGCACTCGCCAACCGTGAGAGCCTTGTTCATGGGGCCCATGAACACAGTGTTGCGGCCATAGTGGGTGAGGACGATGCCGTCATGCTCAGCCCAGGTGGACATGGGCAGGAAGTAGTCACCGAGAGCCATGGAAGTCGGCGTCTGGGTGAGGTCCTGGATGACGACGAACTCGAGCTTCTGGAGAGCCTTGTGCCAACGCTTCGGCTGAGCGGAGCAGGTCGGCGTCAGGAAGTTGGAGCTGTTGAACCAGCCCATCTTCAGAGCGTACGGCTGATCCGTCTCCATGGTGTTCAGGGTCTCGTCAGGCTGGGTGGTAGCCATGCCGGTGGACAGGCCAGGCCACTGCGCAGCACCGATACGCTTCGACCAAACTTCGTCGGTCATAGCGCCGCGCTGCTCCATGCGCCACTTGCCGAGAAGTGCCGACGGAGGACCAAGGGTAAGTCCGCCAGGACGGTCGATAGAACCGCACATAGCAGCCAGGATGATGAAGGACTGGGACAGCTGAACGCCGTTCTTGTTCTGGTCGAATGCCAGACCCCAAGCCCAACCGATAGGACGCTCGGTGCCGATGATGTGGGCGACGCGCTTGATATCCTCAGCGTCGACCGTGGTGATCTCGGCGACCTTGTCCACGGGATACTCAGCGGCGCGAGCCTTCAGCTCGTCAACGCCATAAATCCATTTCTCGACGAACTCGTGATCGTACTCATCGTTCTCGAAGAGGAGGTTGATGAGGCCGAGTGCGAGAGCCGTGTCGGTCTGCGGACGAACCTGCAGGTTGATGTTGCCATCATGAGCGCCGACCCAGGTGATGCGGGGGTCGATGGAGATGATGTGCGTGCCAAGCTTCATCATGTCGACGAGGCAGTGGCCGAAGAAACCGTCGCCGTTGGAGGGCAGCGGCTCCTTGCCCCAAACCACAACCCACTTGGACAGCGTGTAACGCGGGTCATGATAAGAACCGGGCAGATGACCAGCGTAGTCGAGCTCAGGATAGCCTGCGCCGAGCACGTAGTCAGAGATGGAGCAACGAGGACCGTAGCAGGACCAGCCAGACTGCGTGTAGCAGCAGTTGGGGGACTGAAGAACGGAGAACGTCAGCGCGTAGTAGTAGATGCAAGCCTCACGACCGGTGCCACCGAAGCAAACGATGGACTCGGGGCCGTAGGTGTTCTGGAAGTAACGGACCTTCTCGCAGATCGTGTCCATTGCCTCGTCCCAAGTGGTGCGCTCCCACTTGTCCTTGCCGCGATCTTCGAATGCGCGCTTCATCGGGTAGATGACGCGATTCGGAGAATGGGTGTACTCGCGAAGAGCAAGGTTCATGGCGTTAACACGACCAGTGGTGATCGGGTTATCGTCGTCGCCTTCGATACGGATGAGCTGATCGCCCTTCGTAACGACCTTGACACCGTATCCAACCGGGTGAGATCCCGGAGGAGACCAAGTGTTGCTACGAGTGACTACGGTACCGTCTTCAAGCTCGGTACGCCACTGCTTACCATATGCCATAGTCTTCTTCCTTCCTTTTCCCTCGCCAATTTCTTTCTCCACATTTACCGAGCGGGGTCGCTTAGAAGCCGCTGTCTTGCTTCCTTGCGTCACCGCCTCAAGGCACGTTTCATATTAGAGACATTACGGGGCTTGGAATCGAATCAGCGGGTTGTTTTTGGGCAGTTCAACCTCATCCTTTCAGGTTGATTTTCTCAATACGACCCTCTATTTCCCCTGGTCATAAATAATTCCGCGAACGGCATGCCCATTTTTCAACTTTTTGGCATTTCGCTTCGCTCCCCTGAAATCGGGTATGAAAAGGCGCGGAATCACACGCTGCATGACACCATCCATTGGTACAATAAGAAGCGGTATTCATGCTGTCTGATACCAATTACGTATGAAGATATCCACGTCACGTCCCGGGCCTGATTCACGGCCCGGTTTTTTGGGGAGGAACGCACTATGGCCACTCAGCAATTCACCCTTACTTCTTATGACCCCGTCTACGCGATCGCCGAGGAAGTCCGCATTCCCGAAGACACGATCCGCGAGACCGCTGTCCGCTGGCTTGAGATCAACATCTGCAAGGAAGGCGAGAAGGCGAAGCTGACCGACGGCTGGGTTAACGCCCACTGCAAAGATTTCAAATCGGTCGACGAGCTTTTGATTTTCATCCGCTACAACATGTACCGTGACAATCGCGAGGTTCAGGAACTTGCCGACCAGGATGCTATCTGCAAGGAACTCTCCAAGCGCCTCGTCGAGGAACTTCCCGCCGATCTTGTGGAGAACTCCCTCTACGCGTCTACGATGCGCATGGAAGAGATGATCAGTCGCCAGGGCATGACGAAGGAAGAGTTCTGTGAGCAGCGCGGCATCACGCCCGAGCAGCTCGACGCCGACGTTCACGAGCGCACCATCCAAAGCCTGAAGGAGGATTCCGCTCTGGCTGCATATGCCGACCATGCCAATTACACGCTCGAGGCCGAGGACTTCTACGCCATCATTCCGGGCGACTCCATTCAGGACAAGGCTTACAAGCGCCGTCAGATCGAGCTCGATGGGCGACTTCCCCAAATGGAGGAATACGCCCGCAAGACCAAGGCGCTGAAAGAGATTATGGAAAACGCCATGATTAAGCGCAAGGCAACCGACACCGAATGGCTGCGCTACGGCGACACGAGCAAGGACGTGCTGAACGCGAACAAGCAGTTCCCCGAGAACTTCGTCACGCTGTAAGCGCCTCTACACTCCCCCAGTATGCGAAAGCCGCTGCATAAACTGCAGCGGCTTTTCTTTTGCCTGAGCGAGGCTCGCCTCAGCTCTTCTAAGACGCGAGGAGGCCCCCGCATTGAACTGCGAGGACCTCCAGCTTCATTTGGGTATGAATGCGCTGCTTCGGCGATGCGCTATCGGTAGGATTCGCCCTGGTCGCCGCCGAGAAGCTTCGACTGCTCCTTCATGTGCTGGCGCTTCTCGTGCTCCGAGACGAAGTCCTCAGGAGCCGCCTCGACGCTCTTGATCTCTACCTCGAAGGTGAGGTCCTTGCCTGCGAGCGGGTGGTTCAAGTCGAACTTGGCTTTGCCGCCCTCAATCTCGATGACGGTACCAAGCGTCGGTTCGCCCTCGTCGTTGGCCATCCACAAGCGAGAGCCCACTTTGATGTCGCGCTTGGGGATCTGGTGCGTTGGGATGACGGCGACGTAATCATCGAGGTACTCGCCGTATGCATCGTACTGATCGACGGTGAACGTTTTCTTCTCGCCTTCGAAGCCTTCCATGGCGAGGATTTCCTTCTCGAAGCCGTCGATCGCCATGTCCATGCCCGTTTGGAAAACCATGGGGTTTTCCTCGGTTGCATAACCGAAAACGGTGCCGTCCTCCAAGGTGCCCGTGTACACGAGCGTTACGGTAGATCCGAGATCCATTTTCATCTCCCTTTTCCGGCGCCCGGCTAAGGTGCCGCAGCGCGCCTGAGCGTTTCTATGCTGGTTTAAGCCTCTTCGTCGACTACGGTCACTTCTGCGGTCTGCACAAGCCAGCGAGAAGCCTTCGAATGGCGGCAGACCTTGCGAAGCTCTGCCATACGGTTCGCCTTTTCCCACTTCTCGCGCGTGGCGATGGCGTCATCTTCCTGGGCAAGTTCCTTTTCGATGTCCTCCTCGGTTACATCGAAGCCCTTCTCGGCAACGAGGGCCTCGAGAGCGCAGTCGATGCGGGCGCGACGAATCGCCTCCTGCGTCACGTTCTCCTTGATCTCGTCGGCCTTGCCGTTGTTGTTGAGGAGCCACTCCTGCAGAGAGGTGCCCTGCTTCTCGAAGCTCTGCATCATCTCGCGCCCGACGTCCTGGCGAATGAAGTCCACGTAGTATTGCGGAACGTCGCCCACAAGGCGATCGGCGAGCGCGTCAACCGCACGCTGCACCATAAGGCCCGGGAGCTCAGCTTCTTTGTGCTGATTGATCTGGTGGCGCATCTGCTTGCGCATATCCACGGCGTCCATGCAGCCCACCTTGGCCGCGAGCTCGTCGCCAATCTCGGGAACGATCTTGCGGCGGAATTCCTGGATTTCGACGTTGGCGTGCAGCTGGCCATCACCGAACTGCGTGTTGCCCTCCTCGTCTTTCGCCTCGAAATCGAATTCGAGAGTATCGCCGAGCTTGCTGCCGACAAGATGCTCGTCAAAGGACGCGGGCATGGAGCCAGAACCCAACTCGATCATGCGCGTCGCATAGCGAAGGCCGTTCACGGCGTTGCCGTCCTGCGTAACCGTCACAGCAGCCGAGACAACATCGCCCATTTCTGCAACGTGATCGGGGTCGTCGATCTTCTCGAAGGAATGGTAGACATCCTGGAGATGCTTGAGCTGGCGCTCGACCTCCGCATCGGTAGCCTCGTCAGGCGGCATTTCGATGGAAACACCGTCGTAGCTCGAAAGCTTCATCTGCGGCACCACGGCGCCGGAGACAGTGAACGTGAACGGCTGGCCCTCGACGACATCGTTATCAACGTTGAAATCCGGTTCCCCTACGAAGATCACGTCCGCATCGTCAAGCGCCTTGAAGGCCTTTTCGTTGATGAGCATCTCGGCGACGCCGCCCATGGCGTTCTTGTGGCCGCCAACGTTCTGCTCGAGAACCGCGCGAGGCGCCTTGCCCTTGCGGAACCCAGGAATATCTCGCTGAGCGATTTCGGCGAAGAACTTGTCTGCCGCTTCCTTCACTTCGTCGGCGGACGCGACCAGGGTCAGAACCAACTCTTGCTTGTCCCCATCGTCCTCACGAACTCTGTCTTTAACCTGCACAGCTCCTCCTTTATGCCGGCAATGATTTCTGCGTTGCTGAATTTACGCTGTTCATGCAGTTCATTGTACCTTAGAGGGCATTTCAGGGAATAAAAAAGACTGGTCCAGAAGCTTTCTGGACCAGTCTTTGAAAAATCGTACTACAACTATTACGTTGCGGAACGAGTGGCTTCTTACATGCCAGGAGCCTTGGGGGCACCGGGAGCCGCAGGGGCACCAGGAGCAGCCGGAGCGCCAGGAGCACCGGGGGCAGCCGGAGCGCCAGGAGCAGCAGCCGTCAGATCACCTTTGCAGAAGGGGCAGTTCTTGAGAACCATGCCGCCCATAGCCTGGATGGTCTTGCCGCAGTGCGGGCACTTGTTCGGGCCAGCCGATGCGTCTGCAGGACGAAAACACATAACAATCCTCCTTTGTAGCTTCCCGAAGATTCGGCTTCATACCAAAAACTTCGGGCATCCTTTTTTCAAAACGCCATCCCCGCCGGATTGACGCTTCGATTACCTTCCGCTTTGTCCGAACGTAGCCATCGGCTGCTCTGGACCTTCCCAATCCGTTAATTGAGCAATCGATATCTAAGCTCTGTTATCAAAGCTTCTTTAGTTTATAGCTCGAGCAAGGAAATGAATCATCACAATGGGATGTCTTTATATTTTCACCATCATCCTTCGAGGTTGAATTTCCTCGTCTTATCAGGGAAAACATATAGGACATAATCCACTATATGGAGCGTTCCTATGATAAAATCTAAGAACAGAAAAAATGGTAGCTTTTGAAGCTAAATCTATGGGATTGCCAAGCCCCAAAGCGGCAAAATCACGTCTTGCACTATACTTTTCACTAACGTTTTGGCGCTACCCGAAGGAGCTTTATGCCCAAGTTCAACAAAATGTACTTCCCCGTCGACGCTATCGCGAAACACGAGGATTTCGACGTTTGGTATAGCGACGGAGAACGAGCTTTGCGCTTCGAGGGCCCTTGGGAAAAAGAGTCCGACCGCATCGCGATGATCGGACGCATGGGCGGCCAGATCGGGCAAATCAGGCCCGACAACAAGGCGCTCAACTACTATCTCCGCCACGATCGCTTCGAATACGAGTTCCAAACCCGCGTCATCAAGGAGCACTACTATGTCGAGGGCATGCTGTGGGACATCCATGGTAGCGTGAGCAAACCGCCAGTCGACTTCTTCCAAATCAAGAAGAAGAAGAACGAGGTTCACGTTCGCAAGACGCTGTTCAAGGACCACGGCGAGTGCTTCGAGGTAACCGCTCGCGACACGGCGACGCTGCGCATTGCCGTCGAGGCCACGGTGGCCATGTGCATCAAAGAGGAGTACAAGGGCTTAAGCGACCCCGACGAAGATGAGCGCGGCGGAAAGAAACGCGGCACCTTTGGCAAGTTCTTCGACTTCATCCAGCCCAAGGGCGTCCCCTACGAGAAGCTCTACGACGAAGAGGGCAATCCCCTCGGCTAGTACGCCCCCAGTTTTCAGCTGGGCAATCACCTGGCGACAATACGATATCGAAATAGATGACGGCGGCCCCGGAGCTTGAAGTTCCGGGGCCGCCTCTTTAGTACCCAGATAGCGTCTACCGCTCAAGAGCGCCATCGTAGCTCGCTGCGCCTCCAACAACAAAAGAACCCCCGCCGAAGCGGGGGTTCTCGATGCAACCGAATGGATTACTTTCCAAGCTTGCGCTACTTCTCGAAGTAAGCCTTGCGATACGGGGTAGCGAAGATGAAGAAGTAGACGAACGGAAGCAGAACGCCGACAGCCATGAGAGGCAGAGCGATCGGGCTCTTCGACCAACCCTGAACGGCCAGCGGGCACACGATGCAGGTGATGAACAGGAACGCGATCACGATAAGCATGATGATGAAGTTCGTCATGCCGGTGTCGGAAGCGTCGGTCCTGCCGTCGCCAGCGAGCTCGTCCATGGACTTGCCGCCGGTTTCCTTGACGAACAGGAGGCAGCAGATGAAGCCGAGAACGAACGGAACGATGAGGACGAGAACAACCGACGACCAGTTCGTAGCGCCTTCAGCGGTCTGGAACATAGCCATACCAGCGATGCCGCCGAGGACGATCGAGGAGGCGGAGCCGCCAAAGCGGGCGAACGCCTGGCACCACGAAACGCCAGTGTTGCGGATTGCGGTCGGGTAGGACTCAGGCATCAGCGGCTGAACAGCGGTGATGGCGTAGTTCAGAGCGAAGCCGAAGAGGAGCATGAGGGCGATCGACAGACCGAAGTTGTTCGGGACGACGAACACGGAGCAGATGACGATCGCGACGATGCAGAAGATCCAAGAGAACGCGAGGTTGCGCTTGCGGCCGATGCGGTCAGCGACGAAGCCGACGCAGCAGTTGGAGGCGATAGCGGCAACGTTGTTCCAGGTCTGAAGAGCAACAGCCTCAGACGGGGTGTAGCCAATGCCCTTGAACCAGGTGGGCAGCCATGCGTTCATGCCGTACACGCAGAACTGGCCAACGAAGTAAGCAGTCCAGATAGCAGCGGTCGGAACGATGAACTTCTTGGAGAACAGGATGTTCGGGGAGGTCTTAGCGGGCTTCGGCGGAACGACGAGCAGCTTCGGGTCGAAGTGGGTCTCTTCCTGGCCAGCGGAGCGCTGGAGATGGTTGAGCGCCTTGCAAGCTTCTTCCATGCGGCCGGCGTTGGCGAACCAGTGCGGAGTCTCATGCATGAAGAAGTGAAGCACGATTCCGTAGATGATGGGCAGAGCGCCGATCAGGTAGCAGAGGCGCCAGTTGGCGTACATGGTGGCGGAGGAACCGTCAGCGTTGAGGTAGGTGACCTCATTGGTGAAGCCGCCGATAATCGGGGTTGCGGTGTTGCAGATCGGGTTGCCGACAACGCCAGCGAGAACCCAGCCAGCAACCATGCCCGCCATGCCGATCGTCACGAAGACGCCGCGCTGCTTGGACGGGATCGTCTCGGAGAACACGGTGGTGACGATGGGGATGCAGGAGCCGACGCCGAAGCCGGCGATCAGGCGGAACGCTGCGAAGAACACGAGGTCGTTCGCGAAAGCCTGGGGCAGGGTGAACAGACCATAGAAGATAACGGCGATGGTCAGCATCTTCTTACGGCCGATCTTGTCGGACAGAATGCCGCCGACTGCGCCGCCGAGAACCATGCCGAGCAGGCCCCACGTGGTGAGCGAGCCCATGAGAGCACCCGGGTTCGGGTTGTCGGGCCAGAACGTATGTGCAACGAACAGGTTGGTGGTGTTAACGACCATGAAGTCATAACCATCGAAAATCATAGCGAAGATCATGAGGAAGAACATAAGCCACGTGTGGCCGTTAACTCCCAAATGGTCTACAACCTCTGAAACGGTGAATTCCTTACCGTTCATAAGTCCCTCCTTTAAGTGAGAAGCTTGAGTATCCCGACTCAAGCGGTGCGGCTTTGCCTATATCCCTTAGGCGGACCGCCATGCAATTACTCCCCATTTGCACTAACGGCAAGAACATGGTGCGAAGGACGTGCCCCAGAATTCAGATTCCGCAACTACGGGTAGTGACTCTTCAATACCGGCCATTGCAGAAACTTCGGCGCCCTCTCGCATCCACTGCGAGAAACCGTGTGTGCGCATCCCCCTTTCAGACTTCTCTTTCAAATTGCCAATCTATCCCCTGCGGCCAGCGGTATAAAAACGCCGGCGAACAGACAAGCGGTACTTTACGTAAGGCAAACGGTATGAGCGTCAAACCATGAGGTTATTTTTACTCATATCGTATCGACCTCTCGGGTTGATATTTCGACATCCACACGTAAATCTATCCACTTTTGCCCTCATCAAATCGCACTCGTTCGCTTCTTCTTGAAAATGAGCACTGTGTTGTTTTTGTTCCATTCTGCGGACGAAATTGAGCAAGATTGTGCGCATTCGATAGCATTACCCACCTTCAGTAGGGTAATATGGCTGCGTACGCAGTATCGAACGCTTAGGTTGAGAATTACCGCACAAAAGAAGATAATCACGAAGCTCGCAAACGCATCATTTAGGGGAACAACATATGGCTTCGACTTTTCCGCATGTCACTATTACGGTCGCAGGCAAGGAAAACGGCGCTGACGCCTCGGGTGAACTTAATACGCTTTCACTCGGATACGGCTTCCATCAGGCATGGATTTACTCTGCCATGTTCAGTGCTGGCGTGTTTTTCGGGACCGACACGCCCTTCACCATGCTCTTCGACGGGGCATATTCCTGCTCACTCATTGTGCCCGTAATCTCGATGATCTTCTTCGGCATCGCCCTTCTCGCTCTTGGCGTCACCAATCAGATGTTCTTACGCTTCTACGTGTCGAAGCGGGCTCTCGGGCTTTCCGCTCTGCTCACCTGTTTGGGCACCTACGCCTCGTTCCTCGTTCCTGTCGGCGGGCCCCTCGGCACCCTCGCCCTGCTCTTCGCGGGATTGGCAACGGGCATCGGATCGAGTCTTATGGTCGTGCTGTGGGGCACGGCGTTTGCACGCTATGAGTTCAGCACCATCATCCTGAACACGGCCGTCTCAGTCGCTATCGGCATCGGCCTCTACATGGTTCTCACTCACTTGGTGCCGCCCTTCTGCTCTGGCATCATCACCGGCATCTTCCCCATAGCCGAGGTCTTCATCCTCTGGCGCCTAACGCCGATTCCCTACTATCGTCGTCGCGAGATTCCGATTTTCCATCCGTTGACGGTCAAGCCCGCGCAGTTCCTTGTCCGCATGCTTATCCCGACAGCGATCTTCGGTTTCGCTCTCGGCGTATTGCGCACTGTCGCGAGCAACATCGTGCTCCCTGCCGCCGACTTAACGATGCTCCTTGTCATGGGCGCCGCAGCCTGCTTGGGCATGTTCATCACCATCGCAACGATTTTCATTTCGAAGAACGAGGGGCATTGGGACCTCATCTTCCGGACGCTTTTACCGTTTATCGCCCTCGCAGCGATTTCCCTGCCGTTCCTCAATTCACCGAGCTCGCTTCTCGCGTGCCTCGCGCTCATCGCGGGATACATGTGCTTTGAAGCGCTCATGTGGATATTCTTCGCCGACCTGGCGCAGGAGTTCCGCCTTTCGCCCATTTTCGTGTTCGGCACGGGACGAGGCACGCTTGCGCTTGCCTCTCTTTTCGGAACACTCTTCGCCATGACACCGATCGGCGACGCCAGCTCCATGATCACGGGAGCCGATTACGGCTCCGGGGCTCTACTCGTTCTGTTTGCGCTCATCCTCGGATACGTGCTGTCCCCTCGCCAGCGCGAAGTGAAGGCGATTGTCGCCGCCCCAACTGAAGGAGTAAACGTTGATCAGGGCACGGAAGCCCTGAAAAAGCACATTGCCGCGCTGGACGAGAAGGACGCCGCCGCAGAGAAGGCGCCCGCTCCCGAAACCGAAGAACCTCAGGAGACACCGCAGGATGCCGAGGAAGGACGCCGCGCGAAGGGCCGCTTCCATTCCCAGTGCGAGGCGATTGCCGACCGTTACCTTCTCTCGCGCCGCGAAACCGAGGTTATGTTCCTTCTTGCGAAGGGCCATAACGCGGCGTTCATCCAAGACCAGCTCTGCATCTCCAAGAGCACTGCGAAGACGCACATCAACCATATCTATCGCAAGCTCGATATCCATACGCAGCAGGAGCTTCTCAGCATGGTCGAGGCCGCCAGGCGCGAAGCCTACGACTCCGAGAACAACCCTCCGCGTCGATAGCGCGTAAGTTGGCGCTCGAAAGATGACGGCAGAGGAGCCCGCCAAAACCTATCGCTTCGGAATCGACGCGGGGTCGAAGACCGTGAAAGTCGTGATCGTCGACGAAGATGGCACCGTGGTGAACTCAATTTACCGCCGCCATCTTTCGAACATCCGCGAGACGCTTGTCGATATTCTGCATAACTTGGTCTGGCGCTATGGCGACCTTCCCGGCAAGGCAACCGTCACCGGATCGGCGGGCATCGCGCTCGCCGAGATGCTTAAGCTCCCGTTTGTGCAGGAAGTCCTGGCAACCGAGCACGCCGTGCGGGAACTCTACCCCGACGCCGACGCCGTCATCGAACTTGGTGGCGAGGACGCGAAGGTGATGTATCTCTCGGGCAACCCCGAACAGCGGATGAACGCAACCTGTGCCGGCGGGACAGGCGGGTTCATCGACTCGATTGCCTTCATGCTCGGCGTGCGCACAAGCGATATGAGCCGACTTGCGGGCGGCGCGTCACGCATCTACCCGATTGCGTCGCGATGCGCCGTGTTCGCGCAAACCGACGTGCGCCCCCTCCTGAATGCTGGAGCGAAGAAGAGCGACATTGCGGCAAGCGTCCTTGAGGCCGTCGTGCGCCAAACGATTACCGGGCTCGCATGCGGACGGCCCATCGAGGGGAAGGTCATTTTTCTTGGCGGACCGCTCCAATTCATTCCCGACCTGGTCAGACGTTTCCAGATTGGCCTTGGGTTGAAACGCGGAGAGGGAATTAGGCCGCGCTGGGCCCACATCTTCACCGCCCACGGCGCCGCATTGTATGCAGGGGAGCTGCCAGAGAGCAAGCCTACATCGCTTGGGCAACTCGAGAAGCGCATACGACAAGCGGATGCGCCGGAGGATGACTTGACGCGGCTTGAGCCCCTGTTCGCAACCGACGAAGAGCGTGAGGCGTTCAAGGAGCGCCACGCACGGGTTGATTTCCCCCGGAAGAGGCTCTTCGATTGCAAGGGTCCGCTTTACTTAGGGATAGACGCGGGATCGACCACGGTGAAGATGGCCGTTATCGATGATGCGGGCAACCTTGTTTATTCCTGCTATACACCGGTGCAGGGCGACGCACTCGCCACCGCGACCGACGAGCTGCTCGATTTCGAAAGGTCGCTCCCCCGCGTCTACGGCACGGACGAAACGACCGCCTGGGTCGCGCACGCCACGGCGACAGGATATGGTGAGGACCTGTTGTGCGCGGCGCTCGGCATCGATTCGGGCATCGTGGAGACAACGGCGCACGCTCGCGCGGCAATGGAGCTCGTGCCCAACGCGACGTTCGTGCTCGACATCGGCGGGCAGGACATGAAGGCGCTCTGGATTAAGAATAGCATGGTGTCGAACGCTATCCTCAACGAAGCGTGCTCGAGCGGATGCGGATCGTTCATCGAGGGAACCGCGCATTCGCTGCGCTTGAGCCCCCATGCGTTTAACGATGCCGCACTTACCTCGGAGCACCCTGTTGACCTGGGGACGAAGTGCACGGTGTTCATGTCATCCCGCGTCAAGCATGCCCAGAAGATCGGGGCGAGCGTCAACGATTTGGCGGCGGGCATCGCGTACTCGGTGGTGAAGAACGCCCTGTTCCGCATCATCGGCGCCGAGAGGATCGACTCGCTGGGGCCTAAGATAGTCGTGCAGGGCGGGGCATTCAAGTCCGATGCCGTGCTGCGCGCGTTCGAGAAGATTTGCAGTGTGGAGGTCATCCGCCCCGAATCCGCCCATCTTATGGGGGCGATCGGCGCCGCGCTGATCGCACGCGAGCGAGCCCATGATGCGATGGGGAAAGCCGACGGCAGCTTGTATGCAGCGCCGCGAAGCACGATGATTTCCGCGCACGAGCTTGAGTCGCTGTCCGTCGAGCGCTTCTCCTCCCGATGCCCAGGGTGCTCGAACGCATGCCTTCTCGCAATTGTCGATTTTGGGAATGGTAGGCGTTTTATCAGCGGAAACAAATGCAGTAACGCGAATGACTTCGAGTTTTCGCGCAACAGGGATCCAAAAGCCCGAGCCGAGGGAACAAACGCGGTCGAAGGACATGGGCAGCACTCCCGCCCCCGCCAGGCCCCGAACGCGATCGCCGTCGAGCAGCGTCTGCTGCAGTCGGTTGGGAGCGTAGCGCAAGGCGGCGCCCGCGGGACGCGTTCGATCGGCATCATGAACTGCTTCGAAACCTACGAATACACGCCGTTTTGGCGGGCGTTGTTTGCAGAGCTCGAGTTCAGCGTGGTCATGCCCGACGACGCTCGCGGAGCCTCGTTCGAGCAGGCGGCGCTCGCAACCGTCCCCGCCGAAGGTGCATGTTTCCCCGCAAAGATAGCGCATATGAGAGCTTTTGACCTGATGAACGCAGGTGCGGACACCATTTTCATGCCCCGTTTCAACCGTATCGGGCGTTGTGCGGTGTCGTGCGAATACGCCGATGCGCTCGCAGATGCCGTGCCCGCGTTTGAGCAAGGGGAAGTGCGGCTTTCGCGACCCCACCTCTCATCATTCAAGGTGGCGCGCATTGCAAAGGACGAGGACGACCTCTCGACGCTCTTTTCCGAGGTGGGAAGCTTCTGCCCTGACGGCGCGCCGCTTTCCCGCGAAGAATTCGACCGCGCCCTTGAAAAGGCACTCGCGTCGCAAAGAGAGTTCTTCGATGCGATCGCCCGGGCGAATGGGAAAGTGATCGACTGGCTTGCCGAGGACGCACAGCGGCACGCTATCGTGGTTGCCGGACGCCCCTATCACACCGACCCTCGCCTTATGAGGGGAATCGACACGATGCTTACGAAGTTGGGGTTCGCCATCTTGTGCCCCACAAGCTCAGACACGTGGGCGACGCGTCGACCGCACGACCCGAATTGCCCGCCATGGAAACCGGGCAAGCACCTTGCACGCCTCGCTCGCTTCGCTGCCGAGAATCCGCAGGTCGATCTTGTGTGCCTGCAATCGTTCGGCTGCGGCTACGACGCGCTGAGCCTCGAAGACGCGCGCGACATCCTCGAAGCGGCAGGCAAACCCTTCACCGCGCTGAAAATCGACGACCTTTCGGACAAGGCGCACCTCAATATCCGACTTCGTACACTGGCCGAGGGAATCGAGTCGATGAGCCGCCGCGGAGAAAGCGCGCAAAGATTGCTCACCGAGAGCCCCAAAAAACGCGAATGCGCAATTGGCCGCCCAGCTGCCAGTATCTTGGCCGCAACATCGCATGTCGAGAAGGGGCGCGCCGCAGTCGAAGGCTTCGCAGGCAACGCAGAGGCCCCCGAGGTTTCGGGCCGCGAGCTCGAGCGTATTCCGAACGTCATGAGCGAGGGTATATCCGCCGTCGATGCGCAGGTAGCGCAACGCCAAGTACCAGGCGACGTCTGCTTTACCGCAGCGGCTCTCATCGCACGCACTTTGCGAATAGTTGAGGAGAATCCCCAGTTCAAAGCATTGCGAATCCCGCTGGTCTGTAACCGCTGCCTGCTCGACGGACTCGCCCATACCGTTTGGCGGCTCAACGGCAGCTGCCCAGAGATTATTTGGGAGAAACAATGGCCGCAACCCATTGAAAAACCCGCCACGCCCAAGGAAAAAGACGCCAGGCGAGTTCTCGTCGGCATTGTCGGCAATCCGCTTCTCTGCTTCGACGCCTTCATGAACGATTCCATCTTGAAGCTGTTGGAACGCCTGGGGTGCGACGTTGCGATGCCCGACCCCGACAAGCTCTTCTGCGAGGACGTCCGCTATCTCGACCAGCTGGACGAGTTCTCACGCAAAGGGGTCGATTGCGTGATCTACCTGCAGAGCTTCGGCTGCATGAAAGCGCATGTGCACGCCCGCGGCTTCGCCCACGAATACGCGCGGCGCTACCCCGATATGCCGATCACCGTCATCGACTATGACCCCGAATCATCGGCGCTGAACAGGGAGAACCGCATCCGTCTCGCCGTGGAGGCCGCTATGCGGGCGAAGAGTGAAAGATAGGGCCCAAAAAAGAACCGCGCCCAGCAAATCCCAGCCTTCCACGAGCAGCCTGCGAATGCGCATGCAACGCACGCGGGGAGCGTAAGGTGGGAAGGTGGGAGCTGGGCGCGGCCTTGGTACCGGCTCGTTTTCACAGGTCGCTGATGTGCAAAACTAGTTGACGCAGTGGACCTTCTTGCCCGTTTCCAGGTAATCCATGACTTCGCGCACGGCCATCTCCGCGCAGTTTTCCTCGGCCTCGGCGGTCGATGCGCCCAGGTGAGGAAGGACAAGCGCGCCTTCCATCGCCATGACCTCGGGCGTCGCGAAGTCCGTCACGTAACGGCGAACCTTGCCCGACGTAAGCCCCGCGCGCATGGCTTCATTGTCGACCAGAGTGTCGCGCGAGAAGTTCAGAAACGCCGCGCCCTCCTTCATGGCCGCAATTTCGTCCGCGCCGATCATGCCCTTCGTCTTCGGCGTTGCCGGAACATGGATCGTGATGTAGTCGCAGCTTGCGCACAGGTCGAGCAGGTCGTCAGTGAAGCGGAGGTTCGGGGAGATGGTAGCTGCGCGCTCGGCATCGAAGAACGGGTCGTAGCCGACCGTCTTCATCCCCAGCGCCTCAGCAGCGGGGATGACGAGGCGCCCGATGGCGCCAAGGCCGATCACCCCGAGCGTCTTCCCCATGATTTCGGTGCCAGCGAACTGCTTCTTCGCCTTCTCGGCGCTCTTCGCGATGTTCTCGTCGTCCGCGTTGTGGCGGCACCATGCGGCGCCCCCCACGACATCGCGCGCGGCCAGAAGCAGAGCGCACAGCACGAGTTCCTTCACGGCGTTTGCGTTCGCGCCCGGCGTGTTGAACACGGGAATCCCGCGCTCGGCAAGCGCGTCGAGCGGGATGTTGTTCACGCCCGCGCCCGCGCGCGCGACCGCCTTCAAGTTGTCGGAGAATTCCATCTCGTGCATGTTCGCACTGCGCACGAGGATGACGTCGGCCTCCGACACGTCGTCGGTCAGCTCATAGTCAGACGACAGGAGCGCCAGCCCTTTTTGCGAAATGTTGTTCAAGCAGTGCACTTTGTACATGGAATCCCCTTTCTATTGGTAGGTTTACCGCACAGGATAACGCGGCGGCGGCACAATGCGCGGGGAAAATACTGTAGGCGGCTAAAGTGGCGCCTGTTAAGACGCGCCGACTTCCCGAAGACAGGCGGCAGGAGTTAGAGAAACGGCTCCCTCTCGCGGCAAGCTAGCGCAGGGCACACGAAGCGACCGAGGGGCGCGCTTCCATCGATCGCAAAGGGCCTGCGACAATGAGCCTCTAGCGCGAGAGTGCCTCGGCATCTATCGCGTTCACCATGATTTGGGCCATCGTCGCCCGATCGACAATGCTCGCGGGCTCGACGTAGCGTGTCCCACTTTCGTCCACGCCGTTCACCACGCCCTCGTTCAAACACCACGCAATCGAGTCCGCCGCCCACTCCGGCACGCTTTGCGCGTCGGGCATGGCCTCAAGCTTCGCGAGGCTCGCCCCTTCAACACTGCGCCCGCAAAGCTCGTGCGCGGCGTTCGCGATCATCACGCAAAGCTGTTCGCGAGGGATGCTCGCATCGGGGTCGAAGCAAAGCTCGCCATCTTTTTCCACGCCGTGGATCACGCCGTTTTCAACCGCCCAGTTCGCAGCCTCGGTGTAGAAGCACCCGGATTCCACGTCGGCCATCTTCGTACGATTCGTCGCCGCCTGGGCGTTGTAGTTCTTGGAAGCCATCGGCTGGAAATAGCGCCAGAGGATCGTTGCCGCCTGGGCGCGTGTCAGCGAGTCGGACGGGCCGAACGTCCCGTCACCGTAGCCGGTCATGAGGCCCATCGCCGATGCCTCGAGCACCGCATCGTGGTACCAGGAGCTTTCCGGCATATCGGAATACGGCGCATCAGCGGCATAGCGCGCCGTGAAGGAGCCTTCTTTCCCCTGATGGCCCGCGCGGTATGTCACTTCGATGCGATACTCGCCCGGCTCCAGGTTCACCGTGCGCGAGAGCGTGCAGTCCTTCTGAACATAGGAATGGTACACGCTGTCGGCGACTACCTCCTCGCCCTTCGAGTTCACGATCGACACCGCGAAGTAGTTGTGGCCGCAAGGAAGCATCCAGGCGTAGTCGAAGCTCACGGTTCCGGCCTTCGCAACGGTGATGCGATAGGCGTACCCCGAGTTGTTCTTGAGGTAAGTCGTCTCCTTGGAAGCCCCCGCCGAAAGGTCAACCACCTCGTATTCCGCGCCCTTCGTTGCAGGCGCCACCGACCCATCGGCGCGGCGAACGTACCAAGTGAGGTCCCCGCCGTAGTTCTTCCGAGCGCTCTCGCCCCAAGTACTGTTCCCCACGGGGAAAATCGCACGTGCTGTAACCTGCGTAAATGCTGAGCTTGAGATAAGAGGCGCACTGCCTGTGAACTCGATGGAGGAAACCTCGCTGCACCCCTGGAAGGCCGAATTTCCAATTTCGGAAAGCGCCGCAGGGAAGATAATGCCACCTGCAAACGCGCTCTCACAGCGGCGGAACGCCCCACTGCCGATCTTGGTGACGCTTGAGGGAATCGACACATTTTCAAGCGCCAAGCATCCGCTAAAGGTACTGTCCTTGATTTCCGAGATCTCGCCGAGCTCCGTTATCGACTCGAGGCTCGTGCAGTCCATGAACGCCCTCGCCCCGAGCGAGGTAAGCGCCGAGGAGAGCGTCGCTTCCTTAAGGCTCACGCAACCAGAGAAGGCCTGGGCGCCGACTGTGCGCACGCTGTCGGAAAGCTCAATCGAGGTGAGCGCCGCGCATCCCGAGAAGGCGCCATCTCCTAGGGAGGTCAACGTGTCGGGAAGGCTCACGCTGGTGAACGTACCGAGCTCGAAGATGCGCGGCCCGATGGCGGTGATACCCTCTTCGACAACCACTCCCTTGATGAGGTAGGCGTTTTGCAGCCAGCCCGAATTATCGCTCACGCTGCCCGTGCCGCTGATTGTAAGCGTGCGCGTCGAGGCATCGAAAGCCCACGTGGCGTCCTCACCGCACGCACCCGATGAGGCACCATCGAGCAAGGAGGGATCGTCGTCGTCGGCAGGAAGCCCCACTCCGCTTGCGGTGCCCGCGAGGAGCCGCCCATCGCGGGCAGCATCGACAGAAAGCCCGCTCTCGCTCGATGAGCTTTCCTGGGCAGATGCACGATCTTGAGCTGCCGCCCCGCCTTGCGGCATATCGCTCGCCAACGCCGGAGCGGGCAAACAGACCCCCATCGCAATAACGATTGAAAGCAACCATGCCGTTAAAGGCCGATTTGCCATTGTTCCTCCTACGTTATTCCACACATGTGGCATTTATGATACCGCGGCAAGCCACAAAGGGAGTGGGGGCGAGCAAAGCGTCGCAAAAAACTACGAAGGGGACGTATTTCGGAGACGCCTGCGCAGGGCGAGGCAGGGAGAAAGCAAGGGATACAAGCGGGGAGCGATGACGATAAGCGCTAGCCTAAGAGCTCACTGCCGCGCGCTAGAAGCTGATGCCGACCGTCATGTGCATCATGTAGAAGGAGAAGCGCATCACGAAAATGCCCGCAAGCACAAGCAGGGCCGCAACCGAGGCGCGCGAAACCGAGATGGTCATCTCATCGGGAGACGCCTTCCCTTCCCGCGACACTGAGGTCCTGAACAGCGACAACGCGTCAACAGCGATTCCCGCCGCAGCGAAAACGGCGAAGAAACAGACGAGCAGCGCGTAATGCGGCACCAAATCGCCAGCGGACGAGACGGCGTTCTCAGCTGGCAACACGATCGCCCCCTGAAGGGCATACACGACAAGGCATGCCGCCAGCGCGACGACCGCAAGCACGAGCATGAGCCGCCCAAAGCGGTTCCCCCGCGATTTCCACCGCGCAGCCCTTAAACCCACGATAGCGAGGACCGGCCCACCGAGCAGCGCATTTACCCAAAGGCTTAACGGGGAAAACGGGGTGTTCCATGTGATGACGGTGTCCGCGGAGTACGCGAAGGCGATAGCGGTGATGCACGCGATGGCGCTCACGCACGCCCCGGCGGCGAGCAGGCGCTGGAGCAGCCGGCGGGGCTTCACGGCGAACGAGTAGAGCCAGTACACGCCCGAAAACGCGAGGAATATGACGGCGCTGAACACCTCGTTGGAAAGCGGGCTTCTCCCCACCCCCATGAACACGTAGAGCGCGTTCGCCGGGTTCCCCAGATGCGTAGCCGACGCGACAAGCCCCACCAGCGACACGATCAGCGGGATGCAAAGCGCCTTGTCAATGCGGCGATGGGCATCGTCGGAGAGCCTCCCACGAATGATAGGGAACGACATAAGCGCATACGCCACCGCACCCGACGGCGCAAGCGTCGTGAATAGCACAAGCGTGATCTCGCTGAACGCGGTGGCGAATCCCGTCGACATGACGATTCCCTACTTATAGAAGCGCGGAAGCTTCACGGAAAGCCCGCGAAAGTCTTGGATTCCAAGCAGCGTTGAACGCGTGAGTTCGGCAAGGCCGCGGTAGAAGGGATGACGAGCTGCCACGGCGAGCCCCTCCAGGTAATGCGGCGCCCAAGTGAGCAGATGGCCGCACAGGTAGTCGTCGAGGGACTTAGGCTGCGTGCGACAAAGATGGGACATGAGAGCCAGTATGAGACCGATGTGGTCCTCGGGGGTCTTATCGTCAGTTGTCCGCGTGACGCCGTGCTCGCGCATCCACGCGCGCAGCGCAAGCGTCGTCTCTCCGAACACGACGCACTCGCGATCGGTATATCTTCATCGGCCAAGGCGGCTTCAAGCGAGTCCTTCGGCACGACCCGTCCGCTGAGAACATCGAGCTTATCATGCTCGATGGCCATCCTCCCGCGCGCATAGCGAAGAGCACCGCCAGCCACCTAACCGCAGACGACGAGCGCAAGGACCGCGCTGCGAGCGCACCTGAGGGCGACTTTCCCGCCGAGCCCCCGACCGCCTTCCCGAAGAAACCCGCGATTGCGGCTGAGTCCACGCGCAGCGAAGGGGAAGTTGACAGGCACGACAGCGGCCAGCCTGATGGGAGTAGGAGCGGCGCGAGCCAGCCTGGCGGAAGAGGGCGCGGTCGCGGCAGGCGCAATTTCGAAAGCGACTTCGAGCTGACCGACCGCCTCTCCAAGCAAGCGCAAGTCCTTCGCGAGCAATACCGTCTGAGCGCACGCGAGACGGAGGTCATGGAGTATATCGCGCGCGGGTACACCGTCGCGCGCACCGCCGAGGAGCTCATCGTGTCGGAGAACACCATCCGCACGCACAGCAAGCGCATCTACGCGAAGCTCGACGTGCACAAAAAGCAAGAGCTCATCGACATGCTCAAGGCCGTCGAGCTGTAGGCTCGCGCATTTCGCGGGACGAACGCTTTCCCGCAGCTAGCCTGTCACATCGCCCGATTGGTCGAGCGAGATCGGCTCGCCCACATACGTCGAGGGCACATCGAAGAGCGCCTTGAAGAAGTCCTTCGTGCGGGCGGGAATCTCGCGCACATCGTACCAGGTCTGCTTGCCATAGCTGCGATAGTCGCTCGCTACGCCGATTGCATCGACCCCCAAGGCGTGCGCCGAGTAAAGCGCACGGTAGAGATGGTAGGTCTGCGTGGCGATCGCGACGCGCGAGCAGCCGAACACGTTTTTCGCGCGATACATGCTCTCGTAGGTGGAAAAGCCCGCATGGTCGCAAAAGATATCCTCGGAAGGCACGCCCTGCGCAATCGCGTAGCGCTTCATCGCCGCGCACTCATTGTAGTGCTCGGTGCTGTTGTCGCCCGACATGATAATCTTGGGCGCGGCCCCCGCCTTGTAGAGCGCGATGCCGCAATCAAGGCGGTCCTGCAGAATCGTCGACGGCGTGCCATCGGCGAACACCGACGCGCCGAGCACGACGATTGCGTCGGCTTGATAGCCCGAGGCCTCGTCGACGCTCACGATATCGTCCTCCGTCGTGAGAACCACCAGCGCGTTCGTCGCGCCGACGACAATCGCCACGACGGCAATGCAGGTGCACAGTATTTTCAACAACGCCTTAATCATGCAGCTATCACTTCGATGCCTTCCAAACTGCGAGAGGACAAAGAAGGGTCGACAGCGGAAACTGCCGACCCCCGATTTTCCATTCAATCCGCCGCCTAGCAAGTGATCGGCGAATCTTGTCAACGAAACGATTGTAACGCGACAATCCTCTCTTGAGGTTTATTTCGCGACGATGTTCACCAAACGTCCCTTGACGACGACGACCTTCTTCACGTCCTTGCCCTCGATGGCCTGGGAGACGGCTTCAAGCGCCTGGGCCTTCACGTCTTCCTCCGCGGCGTCGGCAGCAACCGTGATCTTCGCCTTCACCTTGCCGTTCACCTGCACCGCGAGCTCCACCTCGTCAGCCTTCGCCTTCTCGGGGTCGAACTCCGGCCACGGCTCGACGTGCACGCTGCCCTCGTGGCCGAGCACCGTGTGCCACAGCTCCTCGGACCAATGCGGGCAGATCGGCGAGAGCAGCTTCACAAGCACCTCGGCGATATCGGCCGAAAGTGCCTTGAGCTCGGCGTTTGCCGCGCGCTCCTCGGCGGATGCCGCATGCAGGAAATCGCCCGTCGCGTTCGCGAGCTCCATGATGGCGGCGATGGCGGTATTGAAGTTGTTGCGGTCGAAGTCTTCGACTACCTTGCCGCACACGCGATGGCGTTCGCGCACGAGCACCTTCGCGGCCTCAGCGGCGGAAAGCTTGCCGCCTTCCTGGTAAAGCGTGTCCTCCCCCGCGACACCGGCCAAGTCGCCAACCATGCGCCACACGCGGTTCAGGAACTTGTACATGCCCGCAAGGCCGTCCTCGTTCCACTGCAGCTCCTTGTCGGGCGGGGCCATGAACAGGATGTACGCGCGCACGGCATCGGCGCCGTAACCTGCGATCATGTCCTCAGGCGAGATCACGTTGCCCTTCGACTTGCTCATGACGTCGCCATGCTCGTCAAGCACCATGCCCTGGCACAACAGGTTCTTGAAAGGCTCGTCGAAGTCGACCATGCCCATATCACGCAGCACCTTCGTGAAGAAGCGGCTGTAGAGGAGATGCAGGATCGCGTGCTCGATGCCGCCGATGTACTGATCGACGGGCATCCAGCGGTTCGCCTTCTCGGGAGCGAAGGGCAGCTCGGTATTGTGAGGGTCGGTGTAGCGCAGGTAATACCAGCTCGAGCACGTGAACGTGTCCATCGTGTCCGTCTCGCGGCGCGCGGGGCCACCGCATTTCGGGCACGTGCATTTCGCGAACTCCTCATGTGTGGCGAGCGTCTCACCTGCGGAAAGATCGATATCCTTCGGAAGCATGACGGGCAGGTCCTCTTCGGGAACCGGCACGAGTCCGCACTTGTCGCAGTAGATGGCGGGAATGGGGTTTCCCCAATAGCGCTGGCGGGAGATGAGCCAGTCGCGCAGACGGAACTGCACCGATTTCTTCCCCTTGCCCGCGGCCTCCAAGTCGCCGATGATCGCGTCAACGGCGGGCGAATGCTTGCCGCCGACCATACCGGTGTACTTGCCGGACTGCACGAGCTTGCCCTCGGCCTCGTAGGATTTCTCCCAGTCGACCGTGGTGACGACGCGATTCTGCTCGTCTTTGAGCTGCGGATAGAGCGCATCGTCCTCACCCAAGATGATGGGGATGATGGGCAGGTCGTACTTGCGGGCGAACTCGAAGTCGCGCTGGTCGCCGCACGGGACGGCCATGACCGCGCCGGTGCCGTAGTCGGCCACGATATAGTCGGCGACCCACACGGGGACCTTCTCGCCGTTCACAGGGTTCACGACGTAGCGGCCGGTAAACGCGCCGTGCTTCTCGCGGTCGCCCTGGGCGCGCTCGACGGCGCTCACCTTGGAAGCGGCCTCCACGAGAGCCATGACTTCGGCCTCGTATTCGGTGCCGGCGACGAGCTCGGGCACGAGCTTGCTTTCGGGAGCGAGCAGGAAGAAGCTGCATCCGAAGAGCGTGTCGGGGCGCGTCGTGAACACGGTGATCGTCTGGCCGTCGTCTTTGCCCTCGGCGGGAAGGAGCTCGAAGTCGACCTCAGCGCCTTCCGAACGCCCGATCCAGTTCGCCTGCATCTGCTTCACGCGCTCGGGCCAGCCGTCGAGCTGGTCGAGGTCATCGAGCAGTTCCTGCGCGTAGTCGGTGATCTTGAAGTACCACTGCGTGAGGTCGCGCTTCTCGACAGCGCCATGGCAGCGCCAGCATTCGCCTTCAGTGACCTGCTCGTTTGCGAGAACGGTCTTGCAGTTGGGGCACCAGTTCACCGGAGACTCGCGGCGCTCGACAAGCCCGCGCTTCCAGAACTGCAGGAAGATCCACTGGCCCCAACGATAGTACTCGGGATCGCACGCAACGACCGTGCGGTCCCAATCGTAGGACAGGCCCATGCGCTTGAAGGACGCCTTCTGCGTCTCGATGTTCGCGTACGTCCACTTCGCAGGGTGGCTGTGGTGCTTGATGGCGGCGTTCTCGGCCGGCAGACCAAAAGCATCCCACCCCATGGGGTGAAGCACATCGAAGCCGCGCATCTTCGAGTAACGGGCGATCACGTCGCCGATCGTGTAGTTGCGCACGTGCCCCATGTGGATGTCGCCCGAAGGATACGGGAACATCTCGAGCACGTACTTTTTGGGCTTCGATTCGTCTTCTCGAACGGTATTCAGACCTGATTCGTCCCACGCCTTCTGCCAACGCGGTTCGATCTCATGCGGGTTATAAGCTTTCATGGTTGCTGCCTTCTCGTTTTCATTCTCGCTGGGTAAAAACGCGACTATATATTGTAGCGCATCCAGAGCGCTCGCCGGCTACGTTTGCGCCGCTAGGTCGACCATTACCGACATGCGGAACCCTCCTTTGGAGTGCTCGAGGGAAACCGCCCCGTCGTAGCGCTGCACGATCGTGTCGATGACAGACAGCCCCCAACCGTGCTCAGCGAGGGAACCACCGCTCGTCTGCTCCTCGGCGAACCGGATTCTGTCGAGAATTCCGCGGCGCGTCGTTTCGCGGCCCTCGTCTCCTTCCGACGTTGACTTGCTGTTGCGCATATCGAGCACGAGATACGATCCTTTTACGGAAGCCTTGAAAACCACGAACCGTTTGCCGGGATCGAGTATACTCGAAAGGTCGGAGTTTGGCGCGGCCGCTTTCTGATACCATGAGCGCACACGCGTAAAGAGAGGCATCCCCATGAATTACCACATCGCATCGTTCAAGGCAGCTTACGGCACCTCATCGCAGCTTCCCGAGTCGACCCGCCCCGAAGTATCGTTCGCCGGGCGCTCGAACGTGGGGAAATCATCCCTTTTGAACAAACTCATGTACCGAAAAGGCCTGGCCAAGGTGTCGCAAACGCCGGGCAAAACCGCCACGATCAACTTCTACGATGTCGACGGCACCGATTTCGTCGACCTGCCCGGCTACGGCTACGCTAAGGTAGCGAAGTCGGAGAAGGGCCGCTGGTCTGAGCTGATCGAGGGCTACTTCAACCAAGACCGACGCTTCGCCTTAGTTGTGTCACTTGTCGACATCCGCCACGATCCCTCGGCGCTCGACATGCACATGGCGAAGTTCCTCTGGGAAAACGACTTCCCCTTCGCGATTGCCCTCACGAAAGCCGACAAGCTCTCGAAGCAAGCGGCAGGAAAACAGGCGTCTGTCATCCGCAAGAAACTCGATTTGCCGAAGGACATCCCCTTCGTGGTAACGTCCTCTTCAAATGGCACGGGCGTCGATGAGCTGCGCCGCCTGATCGACTCCTACGTCGCCGAAGCCTAGTCGGCAGGGACGCAACAAAGACTACGTGAGCGGACGACCGCGGAGGTTTGCCGCGCTTTTGGGAGGAAACGCTGCATGAACATCCTGGTCATCACTGCGCAAAAGCCCGACAGCACCGGAAGCGGCGTCTACGTCGCCGAAACGGTGCGCGCATTTTCGTCGGCAGGACACGATGTGACGCTCGTTGCCGGCATCGACGCCGACGACGAGGTGACCCTCCCCGAGGGCGTCGCCTTCCACCCCGTGCGCTTCCGCACGCCCGAGCTGCCCTATCCCGTGTGCGGCATGAGCGACCAGATGCCGTACGAGGCAACACGTTATCGCGACATGACGCCCGAAATGTGCAACCAGTTCAAACACGCTTTCGACCAAGCGATTCGCGAAGCATGCGAGGAAAAGCTCCCCGACGTGGTACTCTGCCATCACCTGTATCTGGCGTGTGGCGTCGCCGTGCGCTGCGTGCACGAGGTTGCCGAGGCGAGAGGATTCGCGTGCCCAAGCGTGCGCGGCATTTGCCACAGCACCGATTTGCGCCAGATGGGAAAGCACTCGCTCGAACGCGAGTTCATCGTCGAAGGCGTGCGCGCGCTCGACTGCATCTTCGCGCTACACGAACCGCAAAAGCGCGAGATTGTGGAACTGTACGGCGTACCCGAGAAGCGCGTGTGCGTTGTGGGTTCGGGATACAACGACGAGCTCTTCAACCCAACAGGTCGCACGCCCCACGTTGAAGGCGCGCCCGCCCACTTCCTCTACGTCGGCAAGATTTGGCGGAAGAAAGGCGTGGAAAGCCTGATTCAATGCGCGCAACTGTTGGAAACCGCACCGTCCGACATTACGTTCAACCTAGTCGGAGGCTATAACGACAAGGATGAATTCGCCCAACTGCGCACCCTTGCCGACGCTTCCCCCTATCGGTTCGACTTCCCGGGAAAGGTCGACCAAAACCAGCTTGCCAGAATATATCGCGACTCCGATGTGTTCGTGCTGCCGTCGTTTTTCGAGGGCCTGCCGCTCGTGGTAATCGAAGCGCTCGCCTGCGGATGCAAAGCCGTGGTGACCGACCTGCCCGGCATCCGTCCGTGGATTTCCACGAACATCCCCACGGCGCCCGTGTGGTTCGTCGAGCCCCCGCGCATGGAGAGCGTCGACGAACCCGTAGCGGACGACCTGCCCGCTTTCGAGCAACGTTTGGCGAAAGCCATCGACGCTGCCGCTGCCGCGCCCGCACCGAGTGCCACCAATTTCGCCGGCATCGAGCGCGTGACCTGGGCGGGACTTGCCGAGAAGCTGATTGCGTAACGTTTTCTCAAAATGCCTGGCAGCACAACCTGCGAGCAGAAGCAGCCGGGGGGGAGTCCAAGCAGGTGAACCGCAAGTGCAGGAAAGGCCCAAAGTGAAAGCAATGGGCTAAATTCTGGCGCAAAAACCGAGCTATCCCATTTGTTAGTTTACGGCCAGCATAGCGAAGCTTCCTAAAAACAACGAGACCGCGCCGGGCGTCCAATTTCCCGCGGAACCCTCGCAGCGCACCGTAAACACGCAGCGAAAGCTTGCAGGAGGACGTCCGACGCGGTCGCGTCAGCAACCTGATCAGCAGGTTGAAATACGGCGAAGCTCGCTTACCTCATGTTGGAAGCGTAGGGAGCCTTGTCCTTCAGAAGGACGTCGTGCGCGCCGCCCTCGACGATGGACGTGGAGCTGATCACCGTAAGCTTGGCCTTATCCTGGAACTCGGGAATGGTGAGCGCACCGCAGTTGCACATGGTCGACTTGATCTTGAGCAACGTGACCGCGATGTTGTCCTTGAGCGGGCCAGCATAGGGCACGTAGGAATCGACGCCCTCTTCAAACGACAGGCTCTTCTTGCCGCCCAGGTCGTAACGGCCCCAGTTGCGGGCGCGAGCGGAACCCTCGCCCCAGTATTCCTTCATGTAGGTGCCATTCACCATGACCTTGGCCGACGGGGACTCGTCGAAGCGCGCGAAGTAGCGGCCCAGCATAACGAAGTCAGCACCCATCGCTAGGGCCAGCGAGATATGGTGGTCGTAGACGATACCACCGTCGGAGCAGATGGGCACGTAGATGCCGGTCTCCTTGAAGTACTCGTCGCGAGCCTTTGCAACCTCGATGGTAGCCGTCGCCTGACCACGGCCGATGCCCTTGGTCTCGCGCGTGATGCAGATGGAGCCGCCGCCGATGCCGATCTTCACGAAGTCCGCGCCCGCCTCTGCCAAAAAGCGGAAGCCCTCGCCGTCGACGACGTTGCCGGCACCGATCTTCACGGAGTCGCCGTAGTGCTCGCGCACCCACTCAATCGTCATCTTCTGCCAATCGGAATAGCCCTCGGACGAGTCGATGCACAGCACGTCGGCGCCCGCCTCGACCAGCGCAGGAACGCGCTCGGCGTAGTCGCGGGAGTTGATGCCTGCGCCCACCATGTATCGCTTATGGGCATCGAGCATCTCGTTGGGGTTCGATTTGTGGGAATCGTAGTCCTTGCGGAACACCATATAGGCAAGCGTATCGTCGTCGTTAACGAGCGGCAGCGAGTTCAGCTTATGATCCCAGATGATGTCGTTGGCAACCTTGAGGGAAGTGTCCGCCGGCGCCACAATCAGCTTCTCGCGCGGGGTCATGAACTCGGAAACCTTCTCATCGCCGCTCATGCGGGAAAGGCGATAATCGCGCTCGGTAACCACGCCGAGCAGCTTACCGTGCGCCGTGCCGTCGTCGGTAACAGGCATCGTGGAGTGATCGGTGGCCTCCTTCAGGGCGACGACCTCGTTGAGCGTCATGTCGGGGGAAAGGTTGGCGTCGGACTCGACGAACCCAGCCTTGTAATCCTTCACGCGCTTGACCATGGCAGCTTCCTGCTCGATGGTCTGGTTGCCGTAGATGAAGGAAAGGCCGCCCTCGGTGGCAAGGGCTACGGCCATGTTGTCGTCGGAAACGGCGGCCATGATAGCGGACACCATCGGAATGTTCAGCGAAAGCGGGCACTCCTCTTCGCCCTTGCGATACTTGACGAGCGGCGTTTTCAGGCTGACCGACGCCGGAATGCACGTAGCAGGCGTGTGACCAGGCACCAAAAGATACTCGTTGAACGTGCGTGACGGCTCGTCATAGTAGTAAGCCATGGGGAATATGCTCCTTCGCGAACGGGGACGACTATAGTGTTGTTCGACATTATAGACACCCCGCCGCAGCTTGCGCAGGACGCAGCGGCGAAATACCTGCGTTTTCGGAGAAATTCCCCAGCCCTTAACGCGTCAGCAGGAGAAGGCGACGCGGAGTGCGAGGAGAACTTTGAGGCGGGAGTTGGGGGCGTGCGGCCGGTCTGCCGGCGAAAGGAGGGCGCCCGCGGCTCAAGCTTACCGGCGCGGCGTGCGCGGCGTGCGAGATGTGTGCAACTCGGCGGAGGCGTCGCGGGGGCGACGCTGCCGCTCGGCGGAAGCATCCTCCGTCGGTACGACGCGCCCGACCACGCGCGTTGCGTGCGCGGCGGCCGCCTGCTTGTCACGCTCGGCCAAAGCCATGCGAACCTTCCCGTATTCCCAAACCAGAAGCACGAGCAGGATGCACATCACAATGAGATACCCGATGATGGCGCCCGGCAGTCCCGTGAAGTTCACCAACAGAATCGGGACGAACAGCGAGAACCCGAACGTGATCAGGTAAAGCTTCGTCACCGTACGCTGCTGGCGCAACACCGTGACCACCTGATAGAGGAAATCGATGCAAGCAGTGACGCCGCCGGCGGCGAGCATGATGAATACAAGTCCGCGGAACTGCTCGAAGTCCACGCCGTAGAGGAAGCTCATGATCGTGATGCCAATCCAGCCCATGATGAGCGACATCACGACGGTGATGCCCACGATCACCGCCACAATCACGACGATAATCATGTCGAAGCGCTTGCGCTTCTCGGGATCGGCCCACACGGCGGCCATCTTCACGAGCATCGGCTTGTAGATGAGCTGCGCGGTGAGCAGGATGCCCATGGCCGGGAAGTAGAGCACGTTGTAGTAGAGCTGGTTGTCGTAGGAAAGCACACCCTCCATGACGAACTTGGGCATGTTGTCGATGAGCGAGTAGAGGAACAGCGCGATGAACAGCGGGGCGCACTGCTTGAAGAGCGCGACGACGCTGTCGAAGCTCGCGCGCGCCGACGTGGGCGTTTCCCAAATCGCGAGGGGCAAGGTGAGCACGATGAACGAAACGCCCGCAGCAATGGCCATCGCGATGCAAGAGACGCTGACGCTGCGCGCGATAAACAGCGCGACGGAGAACACTACGAGCACGAGCACCGAGCGGAACGCCTGGGAGATGCCCGCGAGATAGAGCTTGTCCTTCTGCTGAAGGCGGCCCTCGTAGACGTCGGCTAAGCCATCGACCATCTTGTAGACGTACACGCCCATGCTGATCGTGAACATTTCGCCCGCGTAACCCCTGATGGAGCAGTATATCCACCCGACAATGAGCATCGCCGCGCACGTGAGCCAGCGATTGAGCTGATAATCCGAGAACGAGTGCGCCTCGTCGAGGTCGGAAATTTGGTAGGTGCGCACGCCGTAGTTCGCGAGGATCATGAGCAGCGAGCCGGTGACGAAGGCGAGCGAGAACATGCCAGCGAGCTCCACGCCCGCGAGCTGCGTCACCACGATGGTGAGGACGGGGAACACCATGCCCCATGCGCTCGTGCCAAGCGTGTTGCAAATATAGTCGCGCGTCGTGCGGTGCGAAGCGTACTCAGCCGGCTGGTCGGCGAGCTCGCCTTCCGTCACCGCGCCCAGAAGGCGATTGCACCACCCGTTGACGGCGCGTGTAAGGAAAAATTTATTCGGGTCGAATGCCATGGAATCGCGCGCGCTGTCCCTTCGTGTCGTGTCTCATCCAAGGATTATAGAGTCGCTCTTCCGACGGGTTGCCAATTTGCACAGAAAGCGAAGAAGCCGAGCCCCGGAGGACTCGGCTTCGCATGTTTCATGTGGAACGCGACGAAGCGCACTCATATGACACTGCGGCGGTTGGCTCACATTCCGCAACCGCGCGGAAGACGCCCGTCTTCCGCAATGCGCGGGGATCGCTCGCCGCAAGCCGCAGACATCACCGCAAAGAACTAGAAGCGCTGGAACTTCGCCTTCGGAACGCCGCAGATCGGGCACTTCTCGAAGTCGTCGCCCTTGTGGATGTAGCCGCAGCCCGGGCAGAGGTAGTATGCGTCGTCATCGGCGGCATCGATGTTGTTGTACGCCTCGAGATACTTCTCGGCATGAACAGCCTCGGCAAGCTTTGCCCTGGTGAACACCTTAACAGCCTTGGCGTGGCCCTCTTCCTGCGCCTTCTTGATGAAGGTGGGGTACATGTCGGAGGTCTCGAAGATCTCGCCGTTGGCGGAGGCGATCAGGTTGAGGTCGATGGCTTCGGGGGTCGGAGCCTCGGCGGTCGGGCGGGTGTAGGAAGGATCTTCGGCCTCCACGAGGGAAGCTTCGAGATTGATGTGGATCTGCTCAGCGGCAGAAGTAGCCTCCCACAGACGTGCGAGCTGGTCGAAGCCCTGCTCCTTGGCGGCCTTGGCGAAGGCGGCGTACTTGGCGGAAGCGCCAGTCTCGCCTGCAACGGCGGCCTTCAGGTTCTCGAGCGTGGTGCCTGCCTTGGTGGCGGCATCGGCGACAGCATTGAAGTTGCTGGAGTTCTCAGCGGTGGGAAGTTCGGTGCGAAGGTTCATAACGTGCCCCTCTCAATTGCTCTTGTTAACTGTTTTGTTAACCTTATCTTATTGAGAATTTATCTCAATAAGAAACTATAACGAGTTGCCGAACCTTATGCAAGTCGCCCCCTCGCATTCCCCGCCGCAATTCGCAGAACGTTCACATCCGCCGAGGCGTAGGCGTCGTGCACTATAATTGGCCGCATCACGATACGCCTTGGGCAATACGAAAGGTCGAAGGACATGGAACACGAAGTAGCTTGGAAGAAGTACGACGAGGTGGACCTCGAGGCCCTCGAAGGCCTGGCCAGCAACTACATCGACTTCATTTCGGAGAACAAGACCGAGCGCCGCTGCGCCGCAACCGCCATCCGCATGGCCGAGAAAGCGGGCTACGTCTCGCTCGCCGACGCCGTCCGCGAGGGACGCGCGCTTTCCGCAGGCGACAAGGTGTGGGCGCATTCCCACGGCAAGGCGCTCATCCTGGTGCAGCTGGGGAGCAACCCGCTGAGCGAGGGTATGAACATCCTGGGCGCGCACATCGACAGCCCCCGCCTCGACCTGAAGCAGAACCCGCTCTACGAGAGCAACGGCTTCGCGCTTCTCGACACGCACTACTACGGCGGCATCAAGAACTACCAATGGGTTACGCTCCCGCTCGCCATGCACGGCGTCATCGCCAAGAAGGACGGCACAGTCGTGGACATAAATGTGGGCGACGATGAAGGCGACCCCGTTTTCTGCGTGTCCGACCTGCTTATTCACCTCGCAAGCCAGCAGATGGACAAGAAGGGCAACAAGATCATCGAGAGTGAGGACTTAGATATCCTCATCGGCAACCGCCCGCTGTCCATCGACGGCGAGGACGCTGAGCGCGAAGCCGCTGGCAGCGAGGGCGCAGAGAGCAAGGACGCCGCGAAGGAACCGGTGAAAGCGTTCGCGCTGAAGCTTCTGGCCGACAAGTACGGCATCGAGGAGGCGGACTTCCTTTCCGCGGAAATCGAGATGGTACCGGCAGGGCGCGCCCGCGAGCTGGGCTTCGACCGCAGCATGGTCATCGGCTACGGACAAGACGACCGCGTATGCGCCTACACCTCGCTCATCGCGCAGCTCGAGGCGCCGGCGGTTTTGGCGAAGACGGCCGTCACCGTGCTCGTCGACAAGGAGGAGATCGGAAGCGTCGGCGCGACCGGCATGGCATCGAACTTCTTCGAGAACACCATCGCCGAGATCATGGAGCTTGCCGGCGAGGGCGGCATGCTTCCGCTGCGACGGGCGCTTTCCGCGTCGAGCATGCTCTCCTCCGACGTGTCGGCCGGCTTCGATCCCGCCTACGCGAGCGTCTTCGAGCCGAAAAACGCCGCGTTTCTCGGGCGCGGGCTCGTGTTCAACAAGTACACGGGCGCACGCGGGAAGAGCGGCAGCAACGATGCGAGTGCGGAATACGTGGCGCGCGTGCGTCGCGTGATGGATGACGCGGGCGTGTCGTTCCAAACCGCTGAGCTGGGCAAAGTCGATGCAGGCGGCGGCGGGACGATTGCTTATCTGCCCGCGAAGTACGGCATGGACGTCATCGACTCGGGCGTGGCCGTGCTTTCCATGCACGCGCCCTGGGAAGTGACGAGCAAGGCCGACATCTACGAGGCCTACAAGGGTTACCTGGCGTTTTTGAAAAACGCGTAAAGGCGAGAAAGCCGCGACAGCTAGCGCCCGCAAAGAGAGGGGTCAGGCAAGCCGAGCGGGTGCAAGCCGTGGGCATGAAGCGATGGTCTTGCCGCCAGGTGCCTCGCCCCTGCGAATGGGGGGGTTGCTCAACCATCGAGCAACCCCCTTCACATTCGCAGAGGCGAGCGAGCAAACCGTAATAATCTCCCGACCAGCATTCACTCCCCTACTCGAAACACGAGAAACTCTATTATGCGCCAAGCATCGCTGCAGGAATCACGTACACGCCGTCGTCGCGCCGATACGCTATGCTCCCTCGGCCAACCACCACTGCCAAAAATGCTGGCTCTGCGTTTTTGGCTGCAGGGTTCAACGCAACCTTATCACGAAGCGAAAGCAGGGACTTTGCCCCCTCGTCGGCTTTGGTGTCAGACAGCTTGATCTCGACGCCTCCCCAAACGCCACCGCATTCCACGATTGCATCGACTTCAAGACCAGTATTATCTCGGTAGTAGAATAGTTCGTTCCCTATACCCGAATAAGAGGAGAGGAACACGCGCAAATCGCGGATGACCAAGTTTTCGAATAGCATTCCGAGAGTTTGCGTGTCGCGCAAAAGCCTTGTGGGCTCAGCTCCTAAAAGAGCTGCCGCCAACGATGGATCGCAGAAGTAACGTTTCGGCTTTACTCGAGCGCGCGCCTTTCCACGCATGGGAGGCGACCAACCGCGCAGCTCTTCCGTTATGTTCAGCCGATCGAACAGCTCGAGGTATGATGCTATCGTCTCGTCGGTCGGCACCGCCTCTCCATTCGACATATCTTTTGCGAGAGTTTTGTAGGTAACGGCCTGACTCTCGTTAAGTGCGAGCGCTCGCATGAGGGCGAGCGCAATTGCAGGTGATCTGCCTTCCTCGATTACATTGACATCAAGCACCGACTGGATATATTGCGACGCGGTCTCGCCTGCGGCCTCATCGGAAAGACCGAGGTTTGCCGGCCAACCGCCGCGACAGCACCACCGAGCAACATCAAGGAGCCCCGACTCTTTTCTTGCAGGAACAACCGCTTCGCCGTTGAGCAAGGACGAAAGCGACACCATCACCTCGCCCTCGCCTGATTCGCATAATGTCATGGGGCGCATTGACAAACGAGCAATTCTACCGGTTCCTGAATGGCGAACCTTTTGTCGCTCATCCTTTTTCAAGGCGGTTGAGCCCGTAAAAAGAAGGATTCCGCGCTTATTGCCTGACTCGTCCACGAAACGACGTGCAGCGTCCCAAACCTCAGGCACCTCTTGCCATTCGTCAACGAGATGAGGGGGATCGCCAAGCAACGCAAGCGTTGGGTCAAGTTCAGCCGCTTCCCGTTGCGCAGGGTCATCGAGTTTGGTCATGCTAGCGCTTCGCGACATTGCTGTCCACGTCTTCCCGCACCATTTAGGACCATTAACCTCAACGCAGCCAAATGCCCCCATTAATGCGTCGAGCCGTCGCTCGATCAAACGAGGCTTATAGCCTTCTGGCGTGAGGGTCTTCGCTCTGCTCATAACACCATCCTCGGCCGCTGATGCTTGATTTTGACCTTTTCGATATTCCAAGTCGATATTGTACCGCATTGCCATTCGGCATTTTGCAATGATTTCAACCGTGCTTTTGCAACTTTTTCATTCGGTATTTCGCAATGTTTTCAACCGATGCTTTGCATAACACAGGTAAGGTCGATCGCCCAGTCTCCGCGCCTCGAACCCCTAATCCCACGAGTCGATTTTGCCCTACCGCCCCCGTTCCACGACTGAAACAAAACACCCGATCCCCGTCCCGTTCGTGGACCCCGGTGGACCGCGCCCACGCGCTTTCGCAGCAAAGCCCCGCGAACGCGAATGCGACCGGCCCTACGTGAAGTCGCGTCGCAGCACGACCTCGCCGCAATGGGGGCCGCGCGTGGTTCGCTCGACCCAGGCGCGCAGAATACGGCCTTCCCACACGTCGATCTTCGCCACGCATTGCGGGAATCCCCCGCGGGGGTTGGTTGGCGAACCGGGGCAAAGCAGCAGGTCAGCCGGGCGCGCTTCCTTCCCCACCATGATTTCGGGAATATGGGTATGCCCGTGAATGCACACGTTCGGCAGCGGGTCGCCCGGCGCGAGCGCGCCCGAGCCCGCGAACGTGATGCGCACATCCCGCGGATAATGTGCAACAAGAAAGCGCACACCGTCGACGACGGGCCGGGCGAAACGGCGCACCGAAGAGCCGTACTCGTTGAAATCGTTGTTGCCGAGCACTGCCGTCACAGGTGCGAGCGTCTGCAGATCGCAAATAATCTCGGGGCTGCAGATGTCGCCCGCATGGATGATATGCTCGCAATCGGCGAGCGCATTAAACGCTTCAACAGGCAAAACGCCATGCGTATCGGAAATCACGCCGATTCGGGCCATGTCACACCACGCTTCCTTTCGCCCCTTACTCCCCAAAGCATACTCGTTTGATGAGCGCTCGAGAATACCTGTTCGCCACGTAGAGCCAATCGAAACTCGCAGACTCCAATTATCTAAGCGCAGTCCACTCAAGTTACCTTCTAACAAATGTGTCAGGTTTGTGACGAACTAGCACTCTTCATTGACGAGTGCTAACGAGGAGTCTATAACAATAGTCGAACCAAGAAGGGACGCCGAGAAGAAGCGAAGGCAAGGCGCCGTAAGGCTTTAGCCCACTGCAGGCGGGCACGACAAGGTTGCCGCCCACCTCAAAAGCGAGCGAACAGCCGCGGCAGCAGGCTTCCGCCGATTCCCAAAACAGAGCGCCCCCTGTTATTAGGAGATGACAATGATGACCATGCTTATGCCGACTCGTAGGAATTTCTTTAATGACCTGATGGCCGATCCGTTCGATGCGTTCTTCAACACCCCGTTCACCCCAGCGCCGAAGTCCTCCTCCACGCTAATGCGCACCGACATCAAGGAGCATGACGACGGTTTCGAAATGACCATCGACCTGCCCGGATTCAAGAAGGAAGATGTTCAGGCTGAGCTTAAGGACGGCTACCTCACCGTAAACGCCGAGACCAAGACCGAGACCTCCGAAGGCGACGAGAAGAAGGGCACCTGGGTACGCAAGGAGCGCTTCGAGGGCAAGTGCAGCCGTACGTTCTACGTGGGCGAAGATGTCAAGGAAGAGGACATCAAGGCCCGCTTCGAGAACGGCACGCTCGTAATCGACGTTCCCAAGCCGCAGCCGCAGCCGAAGCTTGAGGAGAAGAAGACCATCGCCATCGCGTAATCTTCCCCTTTATCTCGATTTTCCTTTCCCTCTCTTTTCTCTGATTGACGCCGGGCACGTCCGATAAGCCCAGCGCGAAAGCCCGTAAGGATCCTCCCCTTGCGGGCTTTCTTTTTCTCGCCTTGTGCCTGGTGTATCATGGCGCCGAACAACAGCGAGGCAAAGGATGGGCAGATGGACGCAGCAACAACCCGCGGCATTCCGCAACTGAAGAACATCGAGCAGGTCAGCGAGGGATGGATCAACAAGTATATCCTCACTTACGAGCTGCCCGACGGCACCGACTACGTGTACGAGAGCACATCGCGCAAGAAGCTCGAAGCGTACCGTACGGGCCTTTTGGCGAACGCCCGCGGCGAGGCGCCGCGCGTTGACGCCGTTTGCATCGTGGGCGAAACGCGCGAGGGGACGCTGCTCATGATCCGCGAGTTCCGCTATCCCTTGAACTCCTGGTGCATCGCCTTCCCCGCAGGCTTGAAGGAACCTAACGAGGGTATTCGGGAATGCGTCGACCGCGAGCTGCGCGAAGAGACAGGATACCGCCTGCGCACCGACGTCGATGAGCCTGTCCGACTTTTGCCCCAGGCGGGATTCTCGTCGACAGGGCTGACCGACGAGGCGATTCAGATCGTATTCGCCCAGGTGGAAAAGGCGGGCGATGCGCAACCCGAGGAAAGCGAGCTCATAAGGCCCTTTCAGCTGCCCCTCGGCGATGTACGCCGCTTCCTCGACGAAAACACGACGCTCATCGGGACACGTGCCCAGCTTATCCTGGAAATCTTCGCCGCGCGCGCCGAACGCTAGGAGGTTTGCGGGCTATTCTTTCTTGTCACCGAGCGCCTCGAGCGCGGCGGCGTAACCGCCCGACCCGTAGGAGAGGCACTTCGACACGCGGGCGATGGTCGTCGCCGAGGCGCCCGTAGCCTCTTCAATCGCAGAATAAGGCTTGCCCGAAGAGAGCAGACGGGCCACAGCCAAACGCTGCGAGGTTTCGCGAATCTCGCGAATCGTGAACAAGTCCTCGAGCAGAGCAAATACGGTGTCATTGTCGTTTAGCTTGGCGAAGACGGACAGCAGGTTCTCGACTTCGGGGGTTCTCAGCTCGCTCATTTCACTACCCTTCTGCTCGTATAAGGCCGTACTCGATGGAATCGACAAGCGCGTTCCACGATGCCTCGATGATGTTCTCGCTCACACCGACCGTGCCCCAGCTGCCGCGCTTATCGCTCGTCGTGATGATAACGCGCGTCGTAGCGCTCGTGCCAGCGCCTTCCTCATCCAAGATGCGCACCTTGTAGTCGGTGAGTTCCATGTTCGCCACCTGGGGCAAGTACTCAGTGATCGCCATGCGAAGCGCCGCGTCGAGCGCGCCGACGGGGCCCGTGCCCTCACCCGTGGCGACGATTCGGCGATCACCCACATGGATCTTGACCGTTGCCTCGCTCGCCGCGTCCTTCGCGAGGGCGCCCGTGTCTTCCCGATCGTCCACGATGACGCGGAAACTCTCCAGCCTGAAATGGGGCTCATATAGGCCGAGGTGCCGCCTGATCAGCACCGCGAGCGACCCGTCAGCCACCTCGTAGGAGTAGCCGTGCGCTTCGCGCGTCTTCACATCGTCCAAGATTGCCTGGAGCGTCCGCGCATCACCCGAAAGGTCGATTCCCAGGCTCTTTGCCTTCGCAGCAAGCGACGCCTTGCCCGCAAGTTCGCTCACGAGCATTCGCGTTGCGTTGCCAACGTTTCGAGGATTCGTGTGCTCGTAGGCTTCCGGAAAACGCGCAATGGCGCTCGCGTGCAGGCCGCCCTTGTGCGCGAACGCCGAAGCACCCGTATAGGGATGGTGCGCGGGAACGGACAGGTTGCACGTTTCGGCTACGAACTGGGCGGTCCGCGTGAGGTCGCGCAGGTTGTCGGGGCCGACGCAGTGGATCCCCATCTTGAGCTCCATGTCGGCAATGGCGGTAAGCAGGTCGGTATTGCCCACGCGCTCGCCGATGCCGCCGACGGTGCCCTGCACCTGCAGCGCACCCGCACGGACAGCGGAAAGCGCATTGGCCACCGCACAGCCGGAATCGTCGTGGCAGTGAATGCCCAGCTGCTGGTCGGGAAGCGCACGCGCAACGACGCCGACTATCTCCTCCACCTCGAAGGGAAGCGCGCCCCCGTTCGTCTCGCAAAGATCGATGGAGTCGGCGCCGGCCTCGCTTGCCGCGCGAATGCACGCGAGCGCGTAGTCAGGGTTGGCCTTATAGCCATCGAAGAAGTGCTCGGCGTCGAACACGACGGTGAGCCCGTGAGCCTTCAGACACGCGACCGAGTCGGCGATCATGCGAAGGTTTTCCTTGAGCGTGGTCTGCAATGCACGTGTGACCTGAGCATCCCATGTTTTCCCCACGATAGTTGCCACGGGAGCGCCACACTCGACGAGGTCGGCAAGGCCCTGATCCTGATCGGCCGGCGTGCCCTTCTTGCAGGTGGACCCGAACGCGGCGATGCGCGCATGTTCAAGCGGCATCTCCTTCACGCGGCGGAAGAACTCGATGTCCTTCGGGTTTGACGCGGGGAAGCCGCCTTCGATGAAGTCGATACCGAATGCGTCGAGCCGCTCCACGATGCGCAGCTTGTCGTCGAGTGAAAGCGAGATGCCCTCGCACTGCTCGCCGTCGCGCAATGTGCAGTCGTATGTGAAGATGTGCTGAGTCAAACCCCGTCTCTCTCCAATGGAAACGCCGATTGAATAGCCGTTCGTCCACGGGCTATTCTACTCCAACAGACTAGAGCGGGAGAGCGCTTTTCGGGAAAGGTTCCACCGTCAAGCACGAAGTGCAGTTGAGCTGGCTGGACGGCATGCCGCCGCCCTTCGCGACACGCGAAACGGGCCCTCGCCTCTCAAGTACGAGAGACGAGGGCCCGTTGATTGCTCGATGGAAAAATGCAGCGAGACGAGAAGGTGACCCACCCGCATTTTGCCAAGTCGCACTCGAATCCCAGCTCGCATCTGCTGCGAAAGGGTCCGCTCCAATAGCTACAGCTGCGACTTCGATTTCTCGGGAGCCTTCTCTTCTTGCCACTCTTCGAAGATGACGTTCCCCCGGTACTGGTAGATACCGTAAATTCCGACGAAATCGTAATCGGCGCAGGTGAACGTTCCACCAACGGACGTCACAAAGTCCGCGGCCTCGACGTTGAAGGCACCGCGCTTGTAGACGAGGAAGTTCACGATGTTGTCATAGCTCCCAGCGGGAGCCAGCACAACACCGCTTTCGAGCACAATGGGAAGTCCCGCGGCTTTCAGCTTCAGGTTCTCGACTTTGAGAAATGGTTCGAACCTGTTTGGCCACGATTTGCTCGCCATCTTGGCCCAAAGCGCCCATGCGTGGGTGAACCTCTGCGAATCATCCGCGTAAATCGCATCGAAAAACTCACGGTACGTCTTCGAGCTGCTCAGATGCTCCTTATATTGAGGCAGCACCCCTTCGGCAATGGACACGTAATTGAGCAGCATCTTCAACTGGTTGCGCATCGCCAAAGGCGCTTGTGCCATTTGCTCTTCAAGCTCCCGGAACTCCATTGCATTCTCCCTTATCTCTTCCTGCGTCAATGCTGCCGCTTCATCTGGTCAAGAGCGCCCAGCCCTCCAAGAAAGCTGGGCGCAAAAGATCGATTAGAACGCTCGCGACCCTACTTCTTCGCAGGCGGAATCCACAAATACTGATAGGGCTTCGCGTCCAAGTCGTGCGTCAGCTCTTCGACGGGGCCGAACTTCATGCAGGCACCCTGACAATGGTGGACACAGGAAGGCTTCTTGCCCTTGCCTGTACGCTCGGCACACAGATCGCACAGCTTCGTGAAAGCGGGAATGTAGTCGAACTGGTAGCGCAACGTGTCGTTCCCCTCGGCGTCCTTAATCGGCCATGGGCCAAGATCAAGAACCTTTACGCCCCACTGGCCCAAAGGCATGTCATGCTCGGACTGGCAGGCAACCTCGCAGGCATAGCAGCCAGTGCAGAACTCGTAGTCAACAAGAATACCGTACTGAGACATTACAGATCCTCCTCACTGCAACGATAGACCTTGCAAAGCGTGCACTTAGCGTCGCAACCGAAGCCCGTCTTGCCCGGCTTGTTGGCAAGCAGCTTGTTGATGTTGGACTGGCGGAAGCCGTACAAGGTCGGCTCGGCTCCGTCTTGCTCAGGGAACCACCAGCCATGCTGAGCTGCGATAACGCCCTTCGGAGCCTCATAGGTGACGCGAGCGCGCTGGCGGCAGCGGCCGCGGTGATTCTCGATCCAAACCCAATCGCCTTCGCTGATATTGGCGGCAGCAGCATCTTCCGGGTTGATCTGCACCCAAGGATCGGGCGTGAGCTGGCGCAGGTAGGGAATCTGGCGATGCTCGGAGTGGAAGAAAGACGTGGTGCGCGCGCCGGTAATCATGATCAGCGGGTAGTCTTCGAACAAGTCAGGCGTGGTGATAGGCCCGATACCAGGCTCTTCAGCATAGGGCAGGGGGTCGTAGCCGAACTTGTCGAGCAGTGTTGACCACAGCTCGATGCGGCCGGTCGGCGTGTTGAAACCGGGCTGACCGTCGGGGCGCAAGCCACCGGTCTCGTACTTGCGATACTCGTACTTCTGATAGACCGGGCCGTTCTCGCGCAGCTCGTCGAACGTGAAGCCAGACGGCTTCAGGATCTCGTCGTAGACCTCGTCCTCGGTCTCCCAAGGCCAGCCGTTCACGTCGAGCGGGCGGCCAATCGCGTTCTTGAACTCCTCATCGGCATCGAACTTGCGGCCAAGGCGGCGATTGATCTCGCAGTCGGACAAAGCCTCGCCTTCGACGGCGCAAGAACCGGTGATTGCGGACAAGAAGTAGTAGTGCGCGCGGACGGAATGCTTCTCAGCCCACGTCTGAGCAGGCATGACGATGTCGGCGCACGCCTGAATGGTAGGCGTCATGAAGATATCGACGGCCGCCACGAACTCGAGGCCCTTCATAGCCTCGTACCAACCTTCGACCTCGAGGGACATGCACGCGATAGCGTTGGAGCACTGGACCCAAGCGCCCTTGAACTTGCCCTGCTGATGCTCCAGCAGCTCGATGTCGGGGTTCGACTGGGTCAAACCGTAGCGATACATGGGGAATTCCATCCAGCCGACGCGCTTTTTCATCATGTCCTCGGAAAGCAGGTCGTAGTATCCCCAACCGCCAGCAGAAGGCTGGTCAACGCCCATGGGAGCTGCGGTGTAGCACATGCCGCCAGGAACATCCAAGTTACCGGTGATAGCCCATAGTGCCGCAACGGCCTGGGCGGTCGGGGTACCCTGGCTCTGCATGTCGATTGCCAAGCCCCACACGATATTGGCGGGCTTGGAGGTGGCGAACATGCGGGCAGCCCCTTCGATGGTGGCCTTCGGAACCCAGGTGATCTTCTCGATATCCTCCAGGCTGAAGGAGCGTGCGCGCTCGGAAAGCTCATCGAAACCGTACGTCCACCTGTCGACAAAGTCATGGTCGTAGAGGTCCTCTTCGATCATGACCTTCAACATGCCCATCGCGACATACGTATCGGTGCCGGGACGCAGGCGCACGTGAATATCGGCATGAGCGGCGAGCCAGGTGACGCGAGGCTCGACAGAGATGAGCTTGCAGCCCATCTTCATAACGTCGGTCACCCAATGGCCCATATAGAAGTCGGGGTTGGAAATGGTAGGGTTGCAGCCCCACACGATGGTGCACTCAGGACACACCCAATTGGGATCCTCGTAACGACGCGCGAAAAACTGCGACATGTCGGCAATCTGCATGCCGCCGTACGACATGATCATAAGGGAAACACGGGGAAGGTAGCACGCCAGGCCCGAAAGCACGCCGCACTCGTTCGGGCAGTTGAACGTGTTGCCCAAACGGCCAACCTGCCACATGTTGTCACGTGCGGTTCCGCGATGACAGTGGATAGCGTCTCCGCCGTAAGTCATGGAGATGCGCTTGAATTCGCGATAGCAGGTATCGAGCGCTTCTTCCCAGGAAATCTGCTCCCACTTGTTCTCGCCGCGCTCCCCCACGCGCTTCATAGGATGGAGAATGCGGTCGGGGTGGAACTGCACCTGGTTGAACGCCAGGCAGCGCGGGCACAGGTGTCCTTGGTTGTAAGGATCCTCCTCGTCGCCTTCCAGTTTGATAAACTTGCCAGTCTCCTTATCGGAATAGACGAGAACGCCGCATCCCTCGTGGCAACCAGGCGCAGACCAAACCTGCGTGCGAGTGACGACCATGCCGTCTTCCTCCCACTGCCATGGCTTGGAAGCCTTCCAGTCCTGTATCTCAAAATTTTTGCCAGCACCGAAATTGAACTGGTTTTCTTCTTTGGAAACACCAATCTCGTCGCGATCTTTGTCTTTGATTGTGTTCTCTACCATTACGTCTCCTCTCATCTCGTTTGAGGTTTCCCGCCGCTGCCCAAAGTCTCGACTCTTCGGGTAGCTGCATTTAAGCAAAGGGAAGGAGCCGCCAATCAGCCAAAACGATGCTCTTTAATCAAATCAAACTATTCGTTCTATTCCTCAACCTTTATCGGAGGACTCGCAAAAATCAATCGCCCAGGATGGTTTTCACCCTAGGTGATTGATTCAATCTTGTTTTACGGCGGCAAACGGGAACAGACGTCAGTCACAGGCTGCGGCAACGTTCGCATCGAGAGGATAGGAGTCTATGAAATCCATCAGGCGCTGCTGCGAGTGGATGTCGAATTTGTCGTATATCTTGTGCATATGGCTTTTCACCGTGCTCTGCGAGATGAGGAGCTTCTCCTCGATATAGCGGGCGTTCCTGCCTCGCGCCAAGTATCCCAGTACCTGAATCTCCCGCGGAGACAGATCGTACATCGCTCCGAGGGTCTGGCATTTCGCCAGCAGCAGCGGGTCGGCACCACCCCCCGCATCGGCATCCGGCGCAACCGCGGGAACGGGAATGCTCTGCTGCCCCGCCAGACGCATATTCGATCGATCGTGGCTCGTTCCGTCGCTGCGATGGTGCCGCCTATTGGGGTAAAACAGCATCACAACGCACACCGCAAGGAATACCAGCACAATGCCGAGGACCAAGCGAATGCTCGGCACGTTCGAGCTCAGGTTCTCGGTCACCGCGAACAGAAGCCAACCAGCGAGCACACCGGCATTGCTCGCTATGAGATGGACAGGGATCTGCCTATAGGCGGGGCCGCCGCCAAAGCGGCTCTTCTTCAGCATGAACGCATAGTTCGCCGAAAGGAAAACTGCCCAACCAAACAACGCGAAAGCCGACATCACCTGAGCGATCGCGCTTGGGTAAAACTGGAACGACATGAGGAACAGTACGCATATGCAGAGAAGAGCCCTCTGGACAAACGTTATGTTGATATCCCCGCCCCGAAACGAGACGAGCGCGATGATAACCGCGCCGGGGAGCATCGCCAGAAAGCAGGAAAGCTGAGCGACGTCGGCCTTGCCGACAACGCAGTGCAGCGCAAGACCGAAGGCGACGCCGAACACGGCGAAGGTGGGCTCGATTTCCTTCGTGAAACTCCAGGTGCCTTCCAGCTCCGGCACTTCTTTCCCCTTATCGCACTTCAGCTTCGACGAAAAATCGACACAGAGGGAAAAGATATGCAAAAGAATAACGCTCGCCCCCATGCATGCCAAAGCGAAAACCGGCTGAAGCGCTCTGTCCAACGCCGTCGAGAACGCAAAAGTGACGCACCCCACGGCAAGGGCGGCCCCAACATAGAACGTATAGTGGCTTATAGGCAGATAGCTGCTTACATGCAACCAGGAAATCAGACCGAAAGCCGTTGCCACGCCAGAAAGAAAGCAAGCAACCGCGAGAAAGAACGGCGGCACGTTACAGCCCATCTGAACTGCGAAGAACAGCGAGCACGAAACCAAAGAAGCGAGGAGCACGACGGCCATAACCCCCTTGTTCAGGGGGCTGTAGCTTTCGCGTTTCCCCAAAAAATGTTGGATCGCATAGGCGACTGGCAGCCCGACGATGACGAAGCCATGCACGGCGCTTGCCGGATTCGCAGCATCGACCTCAACGGGAACCGAGGGCACCCAAAAGCCCGCAATCAAAAACCACGCAAATAGGAAGGAAAAGCCGATGGCGGATAAAACCTCTATCCCCAACACGCTATCCTTAGCCTCTGACTTTTTTGCCATACGTCCCCCTCCAGAGCCAAAAGCCTTGGTAAACGTTAATGTTACCCGTTCAAAAGTCGAAACGGTAAGCAGAAAAAGGCAGAAGGGCCACAGTCGAGAATGAAGCTTCTCGGCTCCGGCCCTTCCAGATAGCAATGCTCCAAAGCGCGTGAAAGGAGCTGCGACGATAGTTCCAAACGGTTAGCTCGTTGCGAAGGCGGCCATCAGATTCCAACCCGCATAGTGGCCATACCACCCTGCGCCGTTATTCCTCCTCTTTCTTCGGTTTGATAAAGAAGGAGGCGACGAGAGCGACGAAGGCGACCGGGGCAACGGCCATCCAGGCGGTTTGAGCCGTATAACCAAAAGCGTCGATGACTTGCCCGGGGATGAACACGAGCATTTGCCCGATGTACTGAAGAATGGTCACGGCAGCCAGCGCGTACGTCACGGCCGTTGCGCCGCCGCGCCCGACGATCATCGGCGCCATAGGGCGGCACGTCGCAACGAGAATGGAGTTCCCCAGAATCTGGAAAATGATGAACAGCCAGAACGAAAGCGTCGCATTCTGGAAGCCGACGGCGGCAGCAATGAGCAGGCCCACGCAGCCGAAGACGATCATCAGGTATTTCCGATTCTTGTTGATGCGGTCGGAAACGGCGCCGAACAACGGCGCAATGATGCCGGCAGCAGAGCAAATCGACCCGATGAGAGCGGCGATGGACTGGTTCATCCCCATACCCGTCTGGAAAAAGTCAACGTTGAAGGTGACGAAGCAGTAGTTGACATAGTTGAAGCCAAGCCACGCGATGCCCAAAGCAATGAGCTGACGGCTCTTCAGGAACGGCAGCGCACTCTTCAGAGAGCTGGTCTGCACGGAAATCTCGGCCTCATCCTCGCGGGGTGCGCGGAAAAACACGGCGACGAGCAGGGTGGCGATAATAGCAAGAGCGCAGATAATCCACCATAAAACATGGATGCCGAACGCGTTGACCACTATCGGCGCGCCGTTGAACACGATAAGCATGCCCACCGGCACCCAGGTAGACCAAATCGCCATAGCGGTAGCGCGCGTCTTGCCGGGAAACCACATAGCGATGACCGAAGATGCGGACACCGCGCACAAGCCTACACCGATACCGGTAATAATGCGGCTAGCCAGCAAGATGCCGAAATTGGCGCCCGAAAGCGCAGCGATGGCGCAGCCGGCGATAAGGCAGATGCCTGCAACAATGAGAACGATCTTATGCCCTAGCCTGTTCGCCAAAGGACCGGCAACGACCGCTGCGATCAGCGCGGTAATCGCCACGTAGCTCATCAGCAAGCCGAAATCGGCGCGAGCGGCGCCCTCGAGTCCGTACGTTTCAAAAATGTTCGCGCTCAAAGGCGGGCAGCTGAACCACTGCATGGGCAATACGATACTTAGGAAAAATACAATCGCGAGAATTGTCCAAGCGTATTTCGGGGTAGATGGAACCCCCGTAGGTTTGTCATCCATAGCTCCTCTATTCCTCCATTAGCCAAGTGCTTGATTTTCTCCCTTTAACCTCTGCGAGAACCCAGGTGGGTTCCCGCAGAGGCATCAATGTGTTCTGATAGTCGAGAGGGCAAAAGGACGAGGCGGGGCAACCCCTAATCCCCGCTTTGCCGGGTCCTGCCCAGTATCAAAACCTTACTTTATATTTAGAGCGTTCTTCTTCAAGCGGCGGCACATGTCGGTACTAGTGGATTTCGCTGACTGGAGTGAACTCGTGCTTCTTCATGCGCTTCATGTTTTCGGAGCAGCGAACGCGCCAATCGATCCGGCCTTGCTCTCGCTCAATTTGAGTGCAAACATGGCTGAACTCGCGAGGCGCACGAACGTCAACGTTCATAACCCTGTCTCGATTCTCCTCCCAGCGACCTTCAATCATCTCTCTCTCCTTTCACTCACGATCAAACCCTTATCGCCCCTGCGCCGACACGTTGCGACAAGCGCAAGAACACAAGAAGATGGTAAATGCAGAGTCTTGGGAAAACCCCTCCTCATAGTTGCCGCAATGAAAATCAACCCGATGAGACGTCTTTCGGCCTCAATCAACCAGGATGGACTATTCCACGACCCTCTCGTCCTTTTTGATTGGTTTTTCCTCCAAGATCGATTGGCTGATGACGACGAATATCGCGATCAACCAGTACCGATAATTCTTCTCCACGAATTTCGCCACCTTAGGAAAGCGCGCCGGGACGGCCTCTTTGGCGAGAGAAGACAAACCTGACCGCAACCACGACGAGCGCGATGGCGCACACGAGCATCACGAGCTCCGAGACGAAAATCAGGAAATCGAGCACCGGCTTCATTGCGAGCCGATCTCACTTCTTTCCTTGTCCTCGCGAATGAGGCGCTTCAGGTATGACGACATGCTTTCTTCCCGATTCCTCGCGAATTCGTACAAATCGTAATCGGGCGGAAAGAAATTGCACTGGATTTTCTTCTGCTTCGCCTTCTTGTACTTGTTTTCCGCCGCGCGCTGCGCATCAGTGCGCTTCACGGCGCGCTTCTTCGGTTCCGGCATCGCAAACCCTCCCTAGAAAAACGGAGAAGTCGGGGCCGTCCCGCACGCTCGGGGAGACACCTGCGGAAGGCGTTGGCCCTGGGATCCGCGCGCTGAGATTGCCGCGCGCGGGGAGCGCTTAATGACTCGCCACCTCTTCGCCGCGCCCTCTGCTGGGTTCACTATACTCAGCCCGAAGCGGCCGTATGTCCCCACCATGGTACAGGTGTGGAAAACCGTCCGTTTGGCACGCATCGTCCTTGAATAAGACTCTCACGGCGGCGCTGTACGACGAGATAAAAGAAGCCCTCAAGTTGCTTCTGCTTGGCGACAAGGACAACTAGAGGGCTAAACCGTCTCGCCGCGTATCTTCGCGGCGGGATGCCGGGTCCAGCATATCGCGGAAACCGTGGCTGGAGCGCTGCGAAGCAGAAATCGGCCGACCCCGCGAGCACCCCAACCTGCCGGAAATTCGGGAAGGGCGCGGCAATGAAATGGTTACCTCGCGACGCCGACTGCGCCAGGCCCCGATCCCATGCCTCCTACGCTCGATGAAGGCGTGGTGCTCGCGGTTGCAGAAGTCGAGCTACCGCCCGTAACGGTCCCGGAATCGGTATAGCCATGCGCATCCGCGTTCGTCAGCACTCCGTCTATCACCAGGGTATATTCCCCGCCTTCGGTAAACTTCGGGCTGCTTGCCAGTACCATGCCGAATTGCTTGGCGGCTGTTATCGACGCAATCACGTTGCCGTTTGCGTCCACGATCGCGACCGTATCGCCCGCACTGCCGCTCACGTTCGCGGTGCAGAGAAACGGCTGAGTGCCGCCCGAGAAACTCTGCGCCATGCGCGACGAGCCGATCATGAGCACCGTACCGCCCGAAACGATCGCCTCGCTATCGTAGTCAAACGCGCCATCGCCATCGCTCGACGGGCCGTTGACGAGTACCGTGCCGCCCGTGATTTCCACGCTGCCGTTGCTGTCGATGGCATCGCCCGCCGAGTCGAGCACAAGCGTTCCGCCGTTGATCTGAATGAGGCAGTCGGAAGAACCTGCACCGGGGGTACCACCCTGATTGCCACTACCCTTGCTACCACCAGGGAAGCTACCGCCATCCGCAGGACTTCCACCCGCTGCGGGCCCGCCTTCGCCTGGCGTTTTTCCATCGACAGCAATACCGCCCTCGCCAGGAGCGCCACTATCATTAGCATCCTCATCATCGTCCGAGCTATCCGAGAGGTCGGCAGCGCTTGAGTTCACCGCGTCATCGGACGCCACGATGGAAGTATCGCCGCCGTTCACGTATACTTTTTCCGCCTCGAGACCTTCGCAGCAGCTGGTCACGTCGATGGTGCCGCCGTCGACCGCAAGCTCGGTTTCCGCATGGAAGGCATCATCGCCCGCGCTCACCGTGAAGTCACCGCCCGCAATCGCCATCTGCAAGTCGGAATGGAATGCATCGTCGGCCGAGGTCACGCCGAACGTTCCGCCTGTGATGCCGATATAGGTTTTCGCCTGCACCGCGTCGTCACCCGCATTGATTGAGAAGGTGCCGCCCGTAATGCTCACGAAGCCCTGCGTCGCCTCGGTGTCCTTGTTTGACTTGATGCCGTCACCTCCCGCCACCAGGCTGAACGAGCCGTCGGCAATCTTCACGCAATCGCGGCCGCGCAGGCAGTCCTCCACCGCCGTCACGTTCAGGATGCCGCCTGTGACGACCAAGTCGTCCTTCGAGCAGATGCCGTGGCGATAATTCGCCGTCACGTTGAGAGCCCCCGTGCCGTTGATGGTGAGGTCGCAGCGGCAAAAGAGCGTCGCGCACGGCTCATCGGAGTCATCTTCAAGCGTGTAGCCGGTGCTGTCGGAAAGCGAGTTTTGCGTGCCATCGGCCAAGGTCACGAAGCATTTGTCGGCGTTCTTCGCATAAATCGCGGGACCGTTCTCGTTGTGGATAGTCGCCCCCGCAAGTACCAGCTGGACCTTCGCGTCATCGGACGCGTCAACCACGATCTGCCCCGATGAAAGCTCACCTGAAATAATGTAGGTTCCTTCTGATGAGATGGTCACCGTCGAACCATCGACTGCGGCACCCGAGCCGTCAACACTTGCGGACGACCCCGAAAGCGCGATGCGCGTGGCGGACGCCTCATCGTAGCTTGCATCCAAGTCGCGCTTCGAATAGCCCAGATCAAGAGCCGAAACGTCGAAAGCTGCGGCAACGTCTTCAAAGGCGGAAGACTCCGAGTCAACCGCTGCAGCAGCATCGTTTGACGCCGCGGAAGAAGACTGCTCGCCCGCGCAGCCGCCCAACCCCGAAAGCGAGAAAACGAGCACAGCGGCGATACAAAGTGCGGCAAGACGCCTCATGCAACCCGACCAGGCCCCTTCGGCGGCGCCCACAAAGCGAGTTCCGCAGCGAAGCGAGGACTGTTTGAGCGACTGGGCGTCGGCGAAGAGCCCCTTCTCGCAGCTCGCCTTCTCTACCGTACGCTTTCCCATCTCTACAACACCCCCTGCGGCTTGAGCTCGCATTTCCCAAGCGTCACCTTCAAGTTCCCATTAAGGCAGCGCACCTCGTCGATCAGGCGTTTCTCCATGCCGGGCTCGCGAAGACGCAGCGTGTACTCCAGCGTGTAGAGGCTCCCCATGTTCGACGTGGTCACTTCGGTGAGCTCGTGCTCGGCGGCGAAACGATCGAGCACGTCGTCGAAGATGCCGTCGAATTCCAGGTCCTCGGGGACGACGATCTTGAGCGTCTTCTCCGCTTCGCGCGGACGACCGAGGGGCGAGAACACATACACCACGTTCACGACCGCGATGATTGCGGTGAACAGCACCGCCAGGCCGAGAAAGCCCATGCCCGTAGCAAGGCCTACCGCCATCGCCAGAAATACGCTGCCGATGTCCTTCGCGCTGCCGGGAATGGAGCGGAAACGCACCAGGTTGAACACACCCATGACGGCGATACCCGCGCCAAGGTTGCCGTTGACCAGAGTAATCACCATCTGCACGATGAGCGGCAGGAGCGCCAGGGTGACCACGAAGTTCTTCGAGTACCGATGACGGAACATGTACACCCCAGCGATCACGAGGCCGAGAACGATAGATACGACGGAACACGAAAGAAAGCTCGACGCCGAAACCGACGAGACAAGCGAGTCGGCGGTTCCGAACACCGACGAGAACATAAGATCCGACATGGAAAATCCTTTCTTCAGGAGGAATTATCGAGGCAGAGCAGGGCGAAGATCGGAAAATGGCCGCGCCGCCTTCCGCAACCGTCGCCTTTCCCTGCGGTGCCTTCCCCGCGGCGCCCTCCTACGACGCCTTGCGCATGCTCGCCTGATAGGCCGCACCGTATTTGGAAAACGACGAGGGGTACGCTTCGCAACCGTCAAGCGCGTCGACGAGCCACAGCGGAAAGGGACCGGCGCACTTCACTTCCATAATCGCCTCGTCAGCAGGCAGAAGCGGGCGCGGCATGCCGAACCCGACGGGCGGGCGCCTATGCGAAGCCCGCGCAATGAGCGCTTCCTCGAACAGGTCGCGATATGCCACGTTCTCGTCGAAGGTGATGCGCAGCGTCGAGGGAACATCCACCGCCTCGCCTTCCCCGCCAATCGCGAGAGGCGCATATGCCGTGCGGTCGCAGATCGTGACCATCGACGCACGCAGCGGAGCATAGCGCTCCTTGAAGGCGTCTATTTCGCGAGCAATCTGCAGGCTCCGCGACGAAAGCGATGCCTCAGCGAGAATCGGGTCGGGCAGCGGGAACTCGCGACACGCCTGCTCATAGGGCATGCCGCCCATATACGCCCGCGCCGCCGCATACGAGCAGCCGACACGACGCTTGTACACGATGCCCTGGTACTTCTTCTTGAGCTCGACGAACACCTGGTCATCCTTGCCGGGAATGCCGTAGCTGCGCACACGGAGCTTCTCCTTATAGAGGGGCTTGTCCAGCGATCGCTCGATAAGCGCCCGGTCGGGCGTGTCGAAATAGCGGCTGACAATGCTCGTCGTCCCGTAATCGTCGACGGCCATGCGCCTTTCGATCGCCGTAAGCATCGCATGGCGCTGAGCTGCATCGAGACGGTACTTGACTTCCTTGCGCTCGAAAACTTCTTGATAGCTCGTCATAGAAAGTGCCTCCTTTTGAAGAGGGACGGAGAGCCATCCCTTTGGCGGTCGTGTCGTCGGCGGCGCGGAGCCGATCATCGATACAGGAAAGGGAGGAGGGGGAAGAGGATGGCCCCGCCTGCCGACACCCCGAATGCTACAAAGCACCCCTGAAAGAACCCTGAAAGAAACGCTCAAACCTAAAAAACGGGCAGTTTCTTTCAGGTTGTTTTCAGGGTCGTCCCCGACAATAACCTCACGGCCGCAACCGCCCCATCCACGATCCCCAGCGCGGAGGCGGTGGCGGCCGTTCGCGTCTCGGCGAGGCGCCCGCAAGGACCCGCGTCGAGGCGTTTCCTTAGCAAAACCGTGCTAGTATTCCAATCAAGAAAGCACCGAACGTGAAAGAGGAGCGCTGTGCAGATTCTCGTAGTCGAAGATGATGTACGCCTTGCCCAGGCACTTTGCCGCATCCTCGAGGAAAGCGGCTACAAAACCGACGCCGTGCACGACGGGCAGTCGGGGCTCGATTATGCGGAAAGCGGCATCTACGACGTCGTAATCCTCGACGTGATGCTGCCGAAGATGGACGGGTTCACCGTCGTGTCGAACCTGCGGCGCGCCGGCGTGAGCACCCCCGTGCTGCTCCTGACCGCGCGAGACGCCGTGCCCGATAAGATCTGCGGGCTCGACTCGGGCGCCGACGACTACATGACCAAGCCGTTTTCACCAGCCGAGCTCATGGCGCACCTGCGTGCACTCACGCGCCGCCAAGGCGAGGTGCTCTTCGAGACGATCACGTCGGGGGACGTTTCGTTGAATCTGGAAATCCACGACTTGACCTGCGGCGACCAGTCGATTCACCTCAGCTACAAGGAGTTCTCACTCGCCCGCGTCCTTATGGCAAACGCAGGCGCTGCGGTGTCGAAGGCCACGCTGATCGAGAAAGTGTGGGGCCTGGAGGCAGCCGCCGACGAGAATAACGTAGAAGCCTACGTATCGTTCCTGCGCAAAAAGCTAAAGTTTCTCGGCTCGGCATCGCGCATCGAGACACTGCGCGGCGCTGGGTATCGCTTCGCCGCGGAAGGCGCCGCAACCGACAATCGCGCGAGCGCGTAAGACTGCGCCGCATTCCACGAAAAGATTCCCATGCTGAAAAAGCTCCGCATCAAGTTCATCGCGCTCAACATGGCCACCGTGGCCGTGGTGCTCGCCGTGATTTTCTCCGCCATCTGCGTCATCAACTACCAGCAAAGCGTGGCTTCCGTGCACGAAGCGATGAGCAACGCCATCGCGTTCACGGAGTCGAAGAGTCGCGCACTGACCGACGGCGACACCCAGGGGCAGGAAGGCGCACGGGAACAAGATGCGGGCGACCCCGACGAGCAGGCGGACGGGGACTGGAAAGACGATGGCGCACGGCATGGCACCCCTCCGCAAATCGGCGGCGGACCTGCTGGAAGCGGCCCGCATGTCCCTGTGGCCGTGTATCGCATCCTCAAGAGCGGCAGCTACGCGCTCGCAGGATCGGCGGCTTCCGCATCGATTGCAGACGACGTGCTCGAGAAGGCGATATCCCAGCTCGCGAATGCCCCCGACGGTTCGGGAGAGCTTGCCGACCTTGGATTGTTCTACGAGAAACGCACTTCCGACACCGGCATCGCGCGCGTCGCGTTTGCCGATGTCAGCTCCGCAAACGGATGGCAGACCCTCGCGCTCACCCTTGCAGGCGTCGGCGTGGTCGCACTCGCCATCTTCTTCGTGATCAGCGTGTTCTTCTCCCGCTGGGCCTTGCGCCCGGTGAAGCGGGCGTGGGAACAGCAGCGGCAGTTCGTGGCCGACGCCTCACATGAGCTGAAGACCCCGCTCACCGTCATCCTCGCAAACACGTCGATTCTCATGTCACACCCCGAGCGCACCATCGCAAGCCAAAGCCAGTGGGTCGAAAGCACGCAGGCGGAAGGCGAGCGCATGCAGGGGCTCGTGGCCGACCTTCTTCTCCTGGCGCGCCTCGACGCCGAGGAGACCGACATCGTGAAATCGAAGCCGAAGGAGCGCATCGACCTGTCGAACCTGGTAGAAGGCGAGCTTTTGCAGTTCGAATCGGTGGCATTCGAACGTGACATCGAGCTGGAAAGCGACGTGGACGAGGGCATCGCCGTGCAGGGGTCGATCGAGCGTCTGCGCCGCCTGGTCACGACACTTCTCGACAACGCATGCAAGTACGCGGGCGACAACGGGAAAGTGCGCGTCAAGCTGCATGCGCAGAATGGCAACGCATGCCTCGTCGTGCACAACACGGGGTCGCTCATCCCGGCGGAGGACCTACAGCACGTGTTCGACCGCTTCTACCGCGCCGACAAGGCACGCACAAGCGGCGCAGGCGGCTTCGGCCTGGGACTTTCCATCGCGAAAGAAGTCGCAGAAGAGCATGGCGGCACGATAACCGCGAAGAGCAGCGACGAAGAGGGCACCACCTTCACAGCAACCCTGCCGACCGCGTAATCGAATACCTAAAAGCAGCTTTCCAGGTGAAATCCCCACATGGAAAGCTGTCGTCTTTTCTTCACATTCCCCCTTCGCCATATATGGCAATCCGCAATATATGGCAACATCGCTTGCATTTTTGCCCATGATTTCGAAAAATGACGGCGATAAGAACGCACGCGGAGAGAGCCTACGTTACAATCAGGGAAAACATGGTCACGTCACGTTAACCACAAACACAGCCAAAACGAAACGAGGACCCCATGACCGACTTACGGATGAAATTCATCTCAATCGCGTGCGCACTCGCACTTGTTGCCGGGTGCATGCCCGCTGTGGCGTTTGCGCAGGAAGAAAGCGAGGACGCCTCGCCTTCCCCTAAGCAACAGGCGAATTCCCTTTGCGACGAAGCCGCCAGCTCGACCCTGGCCGCAAGTGAGGGCGCCCCGTCCCCCGCGCCCACCCGCATCCCCATCGACAGGCAGGCATTTGCCCAGGCAGAAGAGGAGGGCATCACCCTGCAAAGCGTCAACCTCAACGCGACCGTCGCACCGCACGACGCGTTCTCCGACGAATTCCTCTACTTCACGAAATACGAGAGCGGCAACAGGCTCACGAGCGGCGAGGGCTACGACATGCTCCTCTCCGCGGGCGACAACTACCACGCCATGGGCTGCTACCAGTTCGACAACCGCTACGGCCTGCAGGATTTCCTCGTCGCCTGTTACAACTACAGCCCGACGCGCTATTCCATGTTCGCGTGGCTGAAGGACGCAAGCGTGGATATCTCGAACATGAAGCTCTACGACTCGAGCAAGAAGGCCTTAACCGACACGGGGAAGAGGCTGAACAATTCGTGGTCCGCCGCGTACCAGGCGAATCCCGAGGAATTCTCGCGCCTGCAGGACGGCTGGTTCTACCAGGAATACGTCGAGTACGCGCTGCGCCTGTGCAACAGCAGCGCGCACAACTTCAACATGGACAGCCGAAGCGATTGCGTGAAAGGCCTGGTCAGCGGAATTTGTAACCTGTTTGGATCGGGCGGCATGCAGTTCTTTGTCGGCGGCACGCTCTACGGGAAGCACTACGACGGAGCAGGTCTCTCCGGCACGATGAGCGACCGCGAGTTCGTCACCACGCTGTGCAACTACATCATCGACCACGTGGCGGATCTCCCTTATGTGACCAGCCAGTACGTGCCCAGCTATCAAAATCGCTACCGAAACGAGCTCGCCGATTGCCTCGCCTACCTCGACAGCAAACCCGATCCCAGCAATCCGACACCGACGCCCGGCGGCTCCACCACCCCGACGCCCGAGCCCAACAAGGCGTTCAGCGATCTGGAAGACGGCGCCTGGTATCTGCAGGCAGTCGAGTACGTGTCGAGCCGCGGCATCATGAAAGGCTACGACAACGGCACGTTCGGACCCAACGACACGCTTTCGCGCGGGCAGCTCATCACTATGCTGTGGCGCCTTCAGGGTTCCCCGCAGGCGGACATGTCTACGACCGCGTTCGCCGACGTCGACTACGACAGCTATTACGGGGACGCCATCCGATGGGCGCGCGCGACCGAGATTGTGAAGGGCTATGGCGACAGCAACGACTTCTGCCCCGACGCGTCCATCACGCGCGAGGAAATCGCCGTTATGCTGGCGAACTTCGCCAAGCGGATGGACGGGAAGAATCCCACGAGCGACGGCGTGAAGCTTGGGCAGTTCCCCGACGTCAACGCGGTTGACTCATGGGCGAAAACGGCTCTGAGCTGGACTGTCGACAAGGGAATCATTTCCGGCAAGATCGACGCGAGCAATAAGGCATGGCTCAACCCGATCGACAACGCGACGCGCGCGGAAGCGGCGACCATCCTCATGCGCTACCTGCAAAACCGCTAGAAGGCGATAGCGGGTTCACCTGCTACGGGCTGGACGTGATACGATGCAAGCGCCGCAAAGCCGAGCCTCCGTATCGGCGGCAGGGAGCGAATCAGGCCCGAAACCAAAAGCGAGCGACCATCCCGATCGCCCGCTTCGCTTCCAGCTATAAGGTTGTTCCACTAGGAAGGAAAGCCCTCCCCTAGCACGCCATCTGGATTTCCGGCTCTCCATCCCCGAAGAGTAGCTCGCGCTCGGGGCCGGAAAGCGCCGCGCGCGCCTGATCGCGCAGGTTGTTCATGCCCGAAAGGAACTGGCGGTACATGACGAGGGTCAGGTAACGGCCCTTCGTCGTCAGCGTGAGCTCATCGTCGTTGTCGATCGCGAACGACCTGTTCGCGCGCATGAATGCGAGCTCGATCGGCAGCGCCAGCTCAAGCGGCTCGCCGAATTCGCGCTCGAACGCGCGCTTGTCGAGATGCAGCTGGTAAAGATGCAGAAGGAAGTAGTAACGCTCCAGGTCGCGCTTCGCCATGACCGACTTGCCCATGATGGACATGTGCCCCGCTTGGATGGCGTCGTTGTATTCCTGCAAGCTGAACGAGTTCACGTACAGGCAGCCGTTCAAGTGCGTAATCGAGCCCGAACCGATCGCCGGGTACTCGTTGTAGGATACCTGCAGCTCCTCGAACGGCAGCTCGACATCCTTTTTCCCCTGGTCATTCAGGCGCGTGAACGTCCAGATAGTGTCGCGCTCGAAGAACGGGTGGTCGCCGCCGGCAAGCACGCCGTCGAGAATCTGGTAGTAGCGGTACTCGCGGTTGTAATCCATGCGCCCGAGCGTCTCGACCATCTTGCGCGTGGTTGCAGACGAGATGTAGAGCGGCGAGAACGTGGTCTGACGCGCGCCGCATTCGACGATCTTCTCAAGGTCGCTGAAGAGGATGTCCTCGGTTTGCGAGGGGAAGTTGAAGATCATGTCCACGTTGAGCGAGTCGAAATACGGGACCGCCTCGCCGATGCGCTCGAAGATTTCCTCGCCCGAACCGTACTTGTGGTAGCGGTCCATCTGCTTGAGCAGGTCGTTGTTGAAGCTCTGCACGCCGACGGACAGACGCTGGACGCGTCCCTTCAGCTCATTGAGCCACGGCTGCACGAGGTGGTTGGGGTTGGTCTCCGACGATACTTCCTTGATGTTGAAGTTGTCGCGCGCAAGGTCGATCGTCTTGCACAGCTCGTCGAGCATGATGGTCGGCGTGCCGCCGCCGATGTAGAGGCTTTCAAAATCGTATCCCAAATCCTTAAGCATCATCATTTCCTTGCGCATGTTCTCGAAATACGGACGCGCAACGGACTCGCGGAACGGATAGCGATTGAAGCTGCAGTATGGGCAAAGCACCTGGCAAAACGGCACGTGCATGTAAAGCATGTACTTCTCGCCGGGCTTCGGGCCGGGGAAGAACTTCTCGTCGGTCGGATGCAGATCAAGGTGTTGCTTGGCAATGCCTTTGACCAGGTTAGTGAGCACTCGTTCGGATAACATGGGTCCCCTTCGTGACTTTCTCGAAATCAACGCCACATGGTAGCGCTTTTGCATCCCAAACGCGCAGGAACTATTCGCTTTCTACGGGAACTGCAAGAAGGGGACCACGCTAAAGGCGGCAAGGCAATCGGGAAAGCGGCGCCTCTTACGCGAGGGCGGCCGCCAACTCGTCGCGCGAGGAGAACGGCATCTCCCTGTTGCCCGCCGCATGGTCGATCGCGACAACGGTCCCCTTCCAGGTCGGCTCGCCGCCTTCCCCGCCAGTCGCCTTGTACTCGTCGGTTTGCACGACGTAGCGGCAGTTGAACTCCTCCGGCTTCGGCATCTCCTTCAAGTCGAAGCCGTATTCCATATCCCTCAGGATGCGCTCCATGACGCTCGGCGCCGCCGCCGCAGATCCGAGCGACACGAGGCCGCGTTCCTTGTTGAAGATTGCCGTCGACGACACGTAGATGGCGCGCAGCCGTTTCTCGCGCTGGCGCTCGAGGCGATTGACAGCTGCGGCAACCGCGACGATAGCCACCAACCAGATGATAGAAATTACCAGGTCAAGCGGGCTATCAACCCGATTGAAGCCCAAGAAGAACCACAGCCACAGAAGGAATAAGTCGATCAGCACGGCGATGGCGAGGCCGATCCAGTTGCTCTTCTTCATTACTTGCCACTTCCTTCCTTAGCGCCCGACAAGACCGCGTCCATCTCCTTGTCGAGATCGGCGGTCATGCGGCGGCGGCGCAGCGAGACGACCGCGCCGTAAACCAGCGTTGCGATGGTGCCGAGAATCATGAACCAATGCACCCAGCAGCTCGTCGGCTGCTCAACGCCCGATGCGTTATCGGGACTCTGCTTCCCTTCCGACTGAGCGTTGTTTCCGGAAGTCGCCTTGTCGGCGCTCTTCGGCATAGTGGTCTCCCTCGAATCGGATGCCGTCGGGACGGAACCCATATCGTCCGACGTCGTCGAACCCGACGGCGTCACGTCGGAAGAATTCGTCGGGCCATTCGGCGTCGATGGATTCTTACCAGGGCCGGGCGTCGGCTCGTCCGTGCCAGGGCCAGGTGCCGGCGGCGTGTACGCGATAACCGTAAGCGTGCCGTTCACCTGGGTAATCTCATAGTTGTCGAGGCTCGTGTTCGCGCCGGCCTTAACGGTGAAGGTGTTGTCGGAGGTGCCGACCGCCGTCTGCGCTCCCGTAAAGTCGTAGCCGAAGCTCTCGCCCTCGACGAGCGATCCTGCCGTCACTGCTGCCTCGTGCTTCGTGAGCGCGGTGCCGTCATACACCTTGGAATCCGTCGCGGAGGCGACCGTCACCGGGCGCTTGGTCACCACGAGCGGGGCCTTCCCGCACGCCACGTTGGCGAACTGGGCGGTGACATCCTCACCGGCGGCGTTCCTTATCACGATGGTGGAAGCGTCGACCTCGGCCAAAAGCTCGCCAGCATCCGTAATGGAGCCCTTGGTCGCAGCCTCGAGCGTGAAGCCCGCGGGAAGACCGTCGACGTCGATGCCGGCGCTGGTCAGCGGCTTGCCGTCGTAGACCTTGCTGCCGCCGTGCGGCGTGACATTGATCGCCACCTGGCTCGGGGTGACCTCGAGGGTACCGATAGCGCCTTCCACGACGTTGTAGTTCGACTCCTTAGCAGTGCCGTCCCATGTGATGGCATAGGAGTTGGCGCTCGTGCCCACAAGCGTCTGGCTGCCGGTGGTGGCGAAGCTGGCGGCCTCGCCGTTCACGAAGCCCGAGATCTCCCCCGAAGCCGTGAGCGCCGTGCCGTCATAGGGCTTCGACGCGCCGTGCGTAGTGACAGTGAGAGTCGCAGGCAGGATCGTGAGCTGCCCGTCCTCGATCGCGAAGACCACGTTCGAGAAGTTGGCGCTCCTGTTCTCGAAGTCGCCGGGGAGCAGGCCCATGTCGTAGTCGCCGGCGTCGGTGCCGGTGGCGACCTTGTGCGCGGCGTCGCCCACGAAGGCGAAGTCGCCCTCCTTGTAGAGGGCGGAGGAGATCCCCGCGACCTCGTAGCCCTCGGCGGTCTTGGCCTCGCCGTCGTAGGGGAACGTCGCGCTGTTCTCCCTGATGGTCACGACGACCTTCTCGGCGTTCGCGGTCACCTCGAGCCTGCCCTCGCCCAGGGCGATCTTGTAGTTTGCGAGCTTGGTGGAGCCCGCCGCCTCGTAGGCTGCGATGGTGCTCCCGCTCTCGCCGGCGTCGGTCTGCGCCCCGCCGTAGGTCACGC
>OLPR01000148.1_pt1 | contig 69383 bp, 60 predicted proteins | sample 1672761 | NCBI WGS metagenome assembly OLPR01 (sample SAMEA3136721, study PRJEB25190) | human gut metagenome | biome: human gut; feature: human-associated habitat; material: faeces | place: Austria | collected 2013 | reverse complement strand
GCATTAGTTAAAGTAACAGTAAATCCTTCACCAATACTGAAAATCCTACCTAAATTCTTAGCATCAATAGTATGACCTTTACCATCAATAGCAATATTCTTATTAATAACTACACCATTTACAAAGTTAGCTGCTTCTTTAGCAGTCATTGCAACATTTTGATTAAGAGTTAAAGTACCTGTAACAAGACCAATAGCATTTTGTAAATCAGTAAAAGTCTTTATATTTAAATTAAGATTACCTCCAGCACCTACCCAATTAAATATAGTATTAGGAGTATTGTCAATAAAAGTAGATCCTTTAACAGTTAAATCATGTACATTGCATATAGCTCCACCAACTGGTGCACTATTGTTAATAAAATTAGAACTGGAAATTGTAACTTTAGGGTTACCATTTGCAGCATTAATATCTATAGCTCCACCTTCAACATCAGCAGAGTTATTAATGAATTTTGAATTTAAAATTTTAATGGTTCCTGCACAAATATCAATAGCTCCACCATATTGAGCTTTGTTATTGGTAAATTTAGTTTTACTTATAGTTCCAGTAATAGCTTTATCAGTATTGGTTACTTCAATAGCTGCTCCATTATTATCATTTGGAGTCATATTACCTTTACCAGATGCAGTATTGCTATCAAATACACAACTAGTAATCGTGAACTTAGAACCTTCTATAAATATACCTGCACCGTATAATCCTCCATTTTTACTAAATGTAGACTCACTAATACTTAATTCATTAACTTTCTTACCAGGTAATGAACTGCCTGAAGTAGTAATAGCTCCACCCCAACGGCCAGAGTTATTAACAAAATAAGAATTTTGTGAAATTGTAGTTTTACCAAGAGAAGTTACAGCACCAACAATATAATCCCCATTTTTATAATTTTTAAGTTGTTGGAAATAGTACTATTTTTAATAAATAATGTACTATCATACCAGTTATAGATAGCTGCACCACCATAATCTTCAGAGGCAGAAGAAGTACGTTTGGTTATATCATTACTATCCACTATACATTTTTGAATAGTTAAAGTTCCTTTGTTGAATACTGCACCACCCATAGTAGCAGCAGTATTGTCTTTAAAAGCAGTGTTGTATGCATATACAGAACCAGTATTATATATTGCACCACCAATATCAGCATTACCATTAATTAAATTAGCATTATATATATTTAATTTATCAGCTGTTGAGGTAACATTAAATATCCTACCTAAATTATTAGCATTAATAGTAAAACCGTCACATTTAAGATTAACAAGATGGTCAACAACAATACCATTTACAAACTTATCAGCTTCACTATCTAACATAGTTACATTAGAACTTAAATGGATATCACCTTCAACCATATTTATAGCTTTTTGCAAATCAGTAAAGGTTTTAATTTCACTTATGTTTAAAGTACCAGTATAATACATATAAACCATATTATTAGTAAATGTTGTATCATCATCAATATTTAAAGTATATCCATTATAAATAGCACTACCTTCTTTTTTTGCAGAGTTATTGGTAAATGTGGAATTTTTAATATCTAAAGTAGCTTTACCTGTTTTTCCACCTTCATATATAGCACCACCTTGATTAGTTGCAGTATTGTTTATAAAAGTACAGCTGTCAACACTGGCACTGGAAACACCATTATGATCATCACCTAATCTATAAGCAGCACCATTCTCTGCAGTATTGTTTATAAAATTACAATCAGATATTGTACCTTCACAACCATACCATGTAAGAAGAGCCCCTACATTAGGATTATCACTTCCATAACCAACACCTTTATTGTTGGTGAAATTGGTTCCGGATATTTTGAAAGTAGAACCTATAACATTTACAGCTGCACCTTGGAATGCTCTATTTGCATCAAATACTGAATTTTCAATGATAATCTGATTTTTACCTGCGCTAGTGTAACCTAAAGAAGTTACAGCACCACCATAACATCCGCTGTTATTTCTAAAGTAAGATTTTGAAATTTTAGTATATCCTGTTGCAACTACTACACCGTCTACAAGATCTCCAACATTATTGTCACGAATAACCATGTTTTTATGGTTATTAATTATTTGTGAATTAGAGATTAATAATGAAGCACCATTATCTGCATAGATAGCTGCACCTCCATTATCAATATTTTGACTTCTGAATTGCACATCATTTCCATCAAAAACAGAACTGTCTACAATACAAGTTCCAGTAGTGTAAATTGCACCACCATATTTATAGACAGTATTGTTTTTGAAATTCACATTATTTACAATTAAAGTAGAACCATCAAAGTAAACAGCCCCACCATTACTTACAATTCCTGAACTATCAGAAACAGGATTTGCATTAATTAAAGTCAAATCATTTAATGTTAATGTAACAGAAGAATCTTTTACTAAAAAAATACTTCCATGACCATTAGCATCAATTGTATGACCATTTCCGTTAATTATAGTAGTCTTTGTAATAGAAATACCATAATTATCCTTTTCATCATCTCCGTGTTTGACATCATAATTAAGCTCAAATACATTTTGAGAATTATCAATGTCTGTTTGTAAAGATGTGAAATCTTTTTGAATTTCATTTGGTGCCTGATAAGTATCATTAGTATTAATAGACACATCTTCAGCAGAAACTGCAGACATGCTTAAAAGTACTAATAAAAGAACTAACACACCAATATTCTTTTTTAGACTCATGAGATTTTTCTCCTTTTCTAAAAATTACAATTAAACACATTAAAATTTAAACTGAACTAACAAATAGTTAGACAATGTATATATCTTTTACACAACTTATATAAAACTACCTATTTAATATGAATAAATTAAAATATAACATAATCAATCAAATAGTTAATCAAACAAAAAACCATTTTTAAAATATAAAAATGAACAAAATTAAAATAAACCAAATAATAAAAATAAGTAAAAAAAAGTATAGGATTAATAAATAAAAATTAAATTATGTGTAAAAAATAATATTAAAAATAATAATAAGTAAACAAAATATATATTAAAAATAGCTAAAATTTAAAAAACATGATTAAACATAAACTATTTAATTTATAAATTATCAACACATTTTTTAAATTTTGTAGCAGCCTCCCCAATAGCTATTACCTTATTACAGTCTAGTTTTAATGCCTGATTAATTCCCTCCCGGACTTCATCAAAAGTTGCACCAAGAGTGCCTTTTTTAACAAAATCATCAACATGATTCAGCATAATTTTTTCTTTAAGTTCAGGATGTTCACTTATTTTATCACTAGCTATTTTTTGAGAAGCACTTGAAGCAGGAACAACATATTTGGAAAATTCTAAAACATTATCAAATATTTCCAAATCCCCTTTAGCACCGGATTCTGATGAAATTGTAATAACTGTAGTAATATCACCATATAACTTTTTAAATTCCCGTAAAACCGTTTCAACACCTGCAGGGTTATGTGCAAAATCTACAACAACATCCTTTTCGCCAATGGTGGCTACTTTTTCCATTCTACCGGAAACCCCTCCAAAAGTAGCTATTGATTCCAATATTTTATCATAAGGTAATTTTAGAAATTCATGAGCTGCAATAATTACGCCTGAAACATTATAAACATTATGAATTCCATCAAGAAGCATTTTAACTTCCAGTTTTTCATCTGGAGTATGTAACTCAAAGGATCTATTTTTCAAATCAATATTAGTTGCAATATAATCCAGCTGCGGAGTTGTTAGACCGCATTCACATAAATAATATCCTGAACCTGAAATAATCTCTTTAACATCAACGGTTTTGCCGCAAACACATTCTTTAGAAGATACACATACAGGCATTTCATCTACTCCAAAAGTAATTACTTCACCTGCAAAGTTCAATTCCCTTAAAAGCCCCATAATTGTCGGATCCTGACCGTTTACAATAAGTTGCTTTCCATTTAATCCTTTTATAAATTCTGCCTTGACATGTGCATACTCCATAAAGCTCCCCAAATCATTTAAATGATCAGGAGTTATATTAGTTATTAGTCCGGAACTTAACTGAGAATTTCCAACTATTCTCTCAATAGTACCCGGAACTCCAAATGTGCCTACTTCCAAAATTCCCACATCACCATTTAACCGGGACTGTAAAATTGGAATATACTCGGCATTTCCCTGCATTTTTTCCAAGTTATGTTCAACAGGTACAATATTATTATCACAGGCTATTTTTTTCAAAAGAGTTGTGGTAGTCGTCTTACCGTTAGTGCCGGTTATTCCAAATACCGGTTTGTTTACTTTAAAAATATCTATAATATCACTAACTTCCAAAACAGGAATGTTTTTTTCCTGAATAATGTCAAATACTTTAGCTGTTTTAGGTAAACTTATTGGTGGAATTATATAATCTGCTTTTTCAAAAAACTCTTCCGGATGAGATTCATAAAATACTTCAATATCATACCCTTCCAAAGATTTTTTAAACCTGCAGTCATTAGCAGATGCCATGTCTGTTCCAATAACATCAAATCCGCGGTCTTTAAGAATTCTGGCTACCAGATTACAGTTAGCTCCACAAATCCCAATTACACCAAATGTGGTATCTTTCGAAAAATCAGACTCATTCATATTTTTTACTTCCCTCTTCAAGTCCTTTCATGATTTTTTCAACAGTGGTGAGTCTGTCATAAGCTATAAGTGGCCCCATATGCAAAATAATGTCTCCAGGTTTGGAATATTTGAATGTTAAAGCAGCAGCTTCAGTAATATCTCTGGTAGCTACCTTAACCGCATTCGGATTTTCAACAGCATCTAAAACTTCATATGCCGCATCCATTTCAACTTTCTGGTTAACTTCATTAAATCCGCTAGCTATTATAACATCTACATATTGTCCAACAAGCTTTCCAACTTCTGCCTTATCTCTTTTAGACAATGTATCAAAATGATCTAAAAACAGTACAACATTGTCATCTTTAAAATAATCAAGAGTGATTTTCATTCCATCATATAAAAATGCAGAATCCAGAATAACTTTTCTTCCATTGTACTCACCAACATCCTCCATATGTGCCGGAAGTCCTTTAAATTCAGACAATGCCCTAGTAATATCTTCCTGAGAAACGCCATAAGTTAAAGCAACACTGCTGGCCCCTACAGAGTTTTCAAAGAAATAGCTGACCATGTGGAATGGTGTTGTAAATTCCCCTTTTGAATATCTGACGGTTAATTTTTCATCACCGGCAGTTCCAATGAAATCACAGTCATCATCTAAAGCATAATAAAGTGCATTGTCCCTTACCGGAGCTATAATGTCTCTACAGGAATTATTTGCAATAAATATTTCACTCATTTTTTCCAAAATCAGTTTACGTTGCTGATATTTCTCAAGAGAACCTCCAAATTCAGAGAGATGGTCTTCAGCAATATTGGTTAAAAGACCAATTTTAATATCCAATTCATCCAGAAGTCCGATAGTTCCATGAGGAAGTTCAAAAATAGCTATATCACAATTTTGAGCTTTACCTTTAACTATGCCATCAATAATGGCTTCACTAACTAAATTATTAACTAAAGAAGAACAGGACCATACTTTATAACCTGCCTGTTTAAAAATGCTTGTTGTGATAAATGTAGTAGTTGTTTTACCCATAGTTCCCGTGATTCCAATAATATCAACAGGAATTAAATCATTTACCATTTTTGAGAAATCTTCATTAGTAATAACATCTAAATCAGCTTCAGCAACCTTTTTTGCAATAGGTGCACTGTCAGGCAAACTTGGAGCCATATAAACCTTATCAATACCCTCAACAGAAGGATTATCATTTCCCAAATCTAAAACAACACCTTCCTTTTCCATCTGTTTTAAAATACTTTGTACATCCAGTTTAAAATCAGACAAATGTTTCGGATCAGTTATAATAACATTATGATTTTGATTATTAAGCAACCTTGCAACAGGTCTGCCGGCATTTCCTGCACCAATAACTAAATAATTCATAAATTTATCCACCTATAATTATTATATGATTTTATTAAATTTAAAGTTGAAGACCATTCCTTAAAAAGTTGATTACATTTAAATAATATTTTTCAATACCAATTATAAACTGTTTCCTATAAAATACGCTTTTAAGAAAAATAGCTGAAAAGTATTCTATAGAAATTTATTGAAATTTAAAAAAAATAGTGGAAAAAATTATTCAAAGTGAATTAAATTTTCCACATCATCATAAACAACATCAAGTCCGCACATAGACGGAACATAATTAGCTGCTTTTGCTGAATTTACACCAATTACTTCAAAGCCCATATCTTCAATAGGCGCTACGACCATACAGGTATCACAGACCACATTACCACCTGCATCTTCAATAGCTTTTGTATAACCCATTCTGTCAGCTGTTGCTTTTACGCTAACTGATGTACAAATCCATAATTTATTTTTAATTGATTTTCCCCTGACAATATTTGCAACTTCTTTTATTTCTTCCAATGAAGCATGAGGACAGCCTAAACAGATTAAATCCGGTTCATCAGCTGTAGTGGATAATTTGTTACGGGTGTCTAAAATGTCGTCTTCAGAGATTGTAATATGATCATCAGCTTCACTTTTAGCAGCCAATTCATATTCCGGAGTAACGTTCTCCATATGATAAAGAGCTACTGAACCTGATGAGGCAAGTGCTGCTCCCAATGTTTTTAAATTATTATTGTCAGGAATATTTTTAAGGGTGAAGTAAGGCACTCCTCCACCGACAATTTTCCCAACAATATATCCGAGAGCTCCGAAATCAGCACCTGCGAGTTCGGTTTCAACATCCACTACTAAATTAGCCTTCCTATTTTCATCTAAATGGAATCCATAAAGAGGAGTTTTACCAACAATAGCTGCAGCTAATGCTGCCGGACCACCTTCACGATTAGTTTTAGCACCAATTACAGAATTAACATAAGCTACTGCTGAAGATTCTGACCAGGACACATGGTCTCTAAATCTGGGAACATTTCCAACAAGATAAGGAGTACAAGTACATGTTTTTGAGATTCCAAGTTTGCCGTAAGCTTCTACAATCTGATTTTGCTTAACTGAAAATTCTTTTGGGAATCCGAGAGCTTCCCAATTATCCAAATCAGTTCCGGGAGGATTTAGGGAAGAATTAACACTAGCTACTCCTTTATCATCACCGGCTAAATCCTGAAGATATTCCAGTCCCGCATCACCAATAGTTTTATAAGAAACTCCTGAAACCTGTGCTGAAGTGATATCCACCAATTTAGAAGCACCATAAATATCTCCTAAAGCTACTAAGATATCCATGCTTTTTCTAACAGTTTCTCCAAACTCCCCATCACACATTTGTTCTTCTTTTTTTGTTAAAAACATATTAATCATTATTTATTTGATATTCAACCATATCATTAACCAAGTTTAAAAAGTTGTCTTTACTGTCGAATGGAATCATAGCTCCTGCAGCAATATCATGACCTCCACCCTGGCCACCGAAATTGTTGGAACTGTCCTGTAAGGCTTTTCCCAAATTAACTCCATTTTCAACTTGCTGTCTGGTTGTTCTTCCGGAAACTTTAATATCCTTATGAAGTCTGGATAATCCTAAAACAGGTTTTGAATCATCCAACAGGTTAATAGACAAACCTATACTAGCTATTGTACCCATTACAGATTTCAACACTTTATCTTCACTGTATAAATATTGAATATGAGAAAGATTAACTGAACCTTCCTTTTTAATCCATTCCAAACCTTTAACAAGCTGATCGCGATATTTGCGCTGCAAATCAGTAGCTGTTTTTAAGGCTTTTTCACGTTCTCCTAGAGCAATGCTTAAACCTAATCCAAACTTCTTATTTTTACCACATGCATCAAGAATATAGGAATACTCTTCCAAATCACGAAGCAGAGGTATTTCTTTTGGAACTGTATAACAGTCACCGAAAATATCCGGATTAATTTTAATAAGTTCATCTTTAAGAATATCTTTTTCCTCTTCACCTAAATCAGAAAATTTAATTCCATAAGACAGATTCATCCTTTCTAAAAACTCAGTTGAACCTTCCAAATCCCCAGTTATTCCGGGGAGCGGCGGAGAAAAAGTGTAAGCTAAAGACTTGAAAAGTGGTTCAGAGGATTTGGAAACTATTTTCAAACCGTCATGAATTTCCAGATTACCACTTTGTTTAGCATCATCAATAATGAGTTTATTAACTCCAGTAAATCCGTCCTGACCTTGCATATCACCAAAAGCACCAATTAAAGCAAAATAAGCCAAGTGTTTTTTATCAAGGTCCCTAACTGCCAAATAGCTGGAACCTGCTCCACTTAAATCCCTGCTTCCGTCAATATCAAACAGATGAGGATTTATGTGAACCACATTGCTTTCTGCTTCAACATCACTGACCTGATGATGATCAGCTATAATAACATCACATTTAAAGGAATTAAGTTCACCTACAAAAGAACTTCCCATATCTGAAAAAATGACCAAATCATGTTTTTCATGTCTTAACTGATTTATTAAATCTTCTTTAAGACGAGGAACAATTGTAGTGTGAAACTGAACCTTTTCCTCTTTTAAAGCATTAGCTAATACAGCTGCTGCTGAAATTCCATCAGCATCGTTATGAGAAATAATTCTTATAACGTTGTTGTTTTCTATGTGCTCTTTAAGCACATTACTAGCTTCACTAGCTCTATTTAACAAGGAGTGCTGCTTCTTTTGGATTGTATCTCCATCCTTCAGGTAATGCACCTTCATTTACATAATATGAAGCTAATCTCCTGATTCTAGATTCAATGATAGTTAAACCTCTTTTAGAGTGTAAATCTTTAGGATTTTCAGCTAAATGATCTCTTATATTTACTGCTCTTTTGATTAAGTTCATTAAATCTTCAGGGTATTTTCCAGCTTGATCATTTCTTTTTAAGATTTGGGTGATTCTTTCACCGGTTACTTCTTTAACACTAGGAATACCGTATTGGTCTCTTAAGATAATACCAATTTCACTGGTACTTTTTCCTTCTTTGTTAAATTTTAAAATCATTTCTTCAATTTCTTCATCACTGTAAGTTACCCATTCTGGTCTTGCCATAATAATTACCTCTTAATATTAGTTATAAAGTAAGCCCATAATAATAAATTAGAAAATTATTGAACAGAATACCATTTAATAAATTTTTCTAAAGAATTTTTTCTATGTGAAAACTGGTTTTTTTCTTCAGTTGTAAGTTCTCCAAAAGTCTTATCTTCATCTGGAACATAGAAAATAGGATCAAAAGCAAAACCTAAATCTCCTTTTTCCTCAACTGCGATTTCACCTATGACCTTACCTAAAAAGATCTTGGGCTCAGAATTGGGGGCGCAGTACCCAATAACTGACCTGAATTCGGCATAACGGTCATCGACACCATCTAAAAGCTTTAATATTCCCTGATTTCCAAGAGTTTCTTGAACATAAGAAGAATATGTTCCCGGAAAACCTTTTAAAGCTTTTATGAATAAACCAGCGTCTTCAACAATCACAGGTTTATTAAGTTTACGACTAGCATATTTTGCACCTGATATAGCTACTTCCTCAAGAGTTCCCTGAGGTTCACAGTAACCTAAATCAATATGCTCCAAGTTAATGTCATAATCTTTAAATATATTCTCTGCTTCTATAACTTTATGTTTGTTACCAGTTATAAATGTTATCATAAAGTTAATTATGAACTAAATTTTTTATAAAATTAACCATAATCAGTTAAAAGATTTAAATGAACAATTAATTGTTTAGGAAATTTTAGCTAATCTAAAGTAATTATATATTATCATCAGTCTCCAATAATGGTTTAAATTCCCTTCCAATAGTTTTATCATTTCCCAATATGTAAAAAACTTGAACATTATTGTTTTATTTGCTTTTCTTACAAATTTAATCCTTTAGCGAATGCTCTTATGAAAATTGATACTTCTTATTTTATGATTTAAAAAATTATTAGAATAGCATTTATTATATGTAAATTTCAAAATTCTTGAGAAACATAAGAAACATAAGAAACATAAATTTTTTTTATGTTTTTTATGAAATGTATTATCAGAGGTTATAAACATGAAAAATAATCCTTTTAGAAAACGAACTGGAATTTTGCCTTCGTATTTCACTGGCCGTGAAAATGAATTAAATGAACTTAAAAAAATATATAACTCAACTAAAATAGGAATTCCCGGCCATTTAATATTATATGGACCAAAAGATATTGGAAAAACATCTTTATTATTAAAATTTCAAGAGGAAATAACTAATCTTGATGATGTATATTCAGTTAGAATTCCATTAATGGAAGGAAATTTTGAAGACATTTACTCATTAATAATAGAAAAATGTTCTGACACGTTAAATATTAATATTAGCCATTTTTGGGAGAAAATAAGTTCATTAGGTATTAATATACCATTTATCGGAGGCATATCTGTATCACGTGAAATTCCCCAAAGCAGCCCTGCAGTTGCATTTGAAAAAATTTTAAACGTGATTTATGATGAGCTAGGCTCTGACAATCCTGTTTTAATCCTGCTGTTTGATGATCTTCAAAGGATTATGGGCAATGATGAAACAATGAAGATATTGAGTATCTTGCAGAATGCTCTTGTAGAATTAAATCTAAAAGGAAAAAACATAATGTTTGTAGCTACTGGTTCAGAAGACATTTTCAACAAAATACAAGACAAACTTGACTCAGCAGTACGGATATTCGAACCTTACTTAATTGGACCATTATCATACGGCGAAGTATATGATGCAATCAATATTCCTACTAAAGAACAAAATGTGGCCTTTGAAGAGAATGTCATAAAAGAAATATATGAATTATCAAACGGAATTCCATATTACATACAAATCCTAGCTTACAGCTGTTTTGAAGAAACAAATGAAGATGATAAAGTGACTATGGATGAGTTTAAAAAGGCATCTGTGTATTCCTTAAACATTTTGGCCCAACGTGAATTTAAATCATTATTCTCTAAATCCACTACGGAAGAGCGAAAAATACTATGCTTAATGGCTGAAAGCAACGAAACAATTTTATCCTATTCCTATATCAAAGATAATGCTCACCTAAACTCAGAACCTTCAGCATTGCTAAAAAGTTTAATTAACAAAAACATGATAATCAAACCAGCAAGAGGCAAATACAAATTAAAAAGTAATCTTTTCAAATTATACCTGCAAAATTTACGTATAAATCAGGATACTGGATTAATTAGATAGTGATAAACTTTCTGCCTAAGTTACACTATCCAATATTATTTAAAACAAGCATATTCAAAAAACAAAAAATGAAAATGAACCAAAATGATGAAACAATCGATATGACAAGAAAACATACCTATTTTTCGAAAAAAAATATTGCTTTTCAAAATGCTCTAAATAAAATAAGTAACAGATTTTTGTATTAGAAAAAATGTAAAATAAAATATGGAAAAATTGTAAAGTAATATATAGAAAAATTGTAAAATTAAGGAGTAATCATTATGGTTGTTAAGTATTTGCCGAGAATATTGGATGAAGATTTGGAAAAATATCTTACAATGATTGGTGCAATTCTCATTGTTGGACCAAAATGGTGTGGCAAGACAACTACTGCTGAACAGCATGCCAAAAGTGTATTAAAACTACAAGACAAAGATAATTATAAAACAAATATGATGTGGGCAGACATAGAGCCTTCCAGATTATTAAAAGGAAACAAACCGCGATTGATTGATGAATGGCAGGTGGCTCCAGTATTGTGGGATTCCGTCAGAACAAGCGTAGATGAAAGCGAAGGATATGGATTATATATTCTAACCGGTTCAACAGTGGTTGATGAAGACAGCATTATGCACTCAGGAACCGGAAGAATCCATAGAATGTTAATGAGGCCTATGAGTTTGTATGAAAGCGGTGAATCAAACGGGCAGATTTCAATTATGGACTTATTTGACAATCCAGACATTAACATTAATGACTGTGAATCCTCTTTAACAATAGATGATTTGATATTTGCTGCCTGCCGTGGGGGTTGGCCAGATTCATTGAATCAAAAAACCCGAGAAGGCAAACTCTTTGTTGCATATAATTATTTGGAAAACATTTGTAACACAGATGTTTCTGCTGTTGATGGGGTTAAAAGAGATCCTGATAGGGTAAGAGTATTATTACGTTCGCTTGCAAGAAACAATTCCACACTGGCTAAAAATCAAACCATTATAGAGGATATTAATGCTAATTTTATGGATATAAGTAGACCCACATACTATTCATATGTTGATGCCTTGAAAAAATTATTTGTAATTGAAGACAACAGAGGATGGTCGCCAAACATCAAATCAAAATCAGCAATCAGATCAGGAAATAAAAAAGTATTCATTGATCCTTCAATTGCCGTAGCAGCATTGAATGCAAATCCTAAATCAATGGAAAATGATTTGGAAACATTCGAATTTATTTTTGAAAATTTATGCATTCGTGACTTAAATGTTTATACAAATTCCTATGGCGGAAAAGTTTCATATTATCATGACAAGTCAGATTTGGAAATTGACTGTGTTGTTCACTTGAGAGACGGAAGATATGCATTAATAGAATGCAAGCTTGGAAGTGAAAGAATAGAGGAAGGTGCCCAAAATCTTCTTAAAATCAATAAGTTAATTGAAAAGAATAAAAAATTGGATAATCCCACATTTCTTGCAGTGCTGACTGGCGGAAAAGATGCATATACTCGTCCGGATGGTGTTAAAGTAATTCCAATCGGTTGTTTAAGATAGTATTTAATATATCCAGTCAGTTATCCTGATTAACATAATAACTGCTGAATGCATATTCTTCAAATAACTGCAAAAGAAATTTTGTATCAGAGTTTTAGTGCAAAAATCAATAAGCATCAGAATTATATGAACTGATTAGAAATTTACTCTCATCCCTTATATTTCATACACTAGAAAAAGAGGTTCAGCAATACATAAAGAATTAAATTATGATTTCCTAATGGGTATAACGTCCTCTTGATTCAATTTCTTTTATTTTTTTAATTATTTTATCTTTATTTTCCCCGTATGAATCAGCATAACCGTCTAAAACATCGTCAAAATATTTGCTGGCTGTAGTGCTGTCTATACTTTGAAGGGATTTCTTTAATACAAGCAAATCAACTGCCTTATCTTCAAATAAATCAGAATGTCTTCCAAGACCAAAATCTAAAAATACCAATTTTCCGTCTCTAAGCATTATATTTGAAGTTGTAATATCTCCATGAATAATATCCAAACTGTGTATTTTAGCTATTTCAACTCCGATTTTATAAGCTAAACTGTCATCAATAACTTCTTTAAGCATCTTCCCTTCAATAGCTTCCATCAATATAGATTTATTTTCCAAATCAACATCATATAATACAGGAGCAGTTACACCTGCTTTTTTAACATCAGACAATAATTTGGCTTCAAGTTTGGTTCTTGACTTTCTTATTTTAGAATCAATCTCAGCAATTCTGTAAGCTTTCGGAATTCTGCTTTTCAATACAGCATTTCTGCCTAAATATGAACTTTTAATAATATCTGATTCAGCACCTTTAGCTATTAAATTATCAGGTAATTTCAAATGTGATTCATCACTATTTACCCATGGAGCCTCTACTTCATCAGTTCTGAAACGCTGAATAATCCCAGTATCCCTAATATCCAAAGGACCAAACTGATTGTACATAAGCAATCCCAGCCATGCAATCATTACTCCGTTATCCCCACATAGTTTCATTTCAGGCATATAGAATTTGGCCCCATGCTCCTCAGACATTGTCTTAAGCATTTCCCTAAGTCTTGAGTTTGCAGAAACTCCACCGCACAACATAACCTCATCTTTTTGTGTATGGGACAGTGCCCTTTCTGTTACCTCAACAAGCATTGAAAAAGCTGTTTCCTGCAGTGAAAAACAAACATCCTCAATTGGAGTGCCTTTTTTAACTTTTCTTAAAGCTGCAGAGAGCAATCCTGAAAATGAGAAATCCATTCCTTTTACAACATAAGGTAAATCAACATAAGAACCTTTTTTAGCCAGTTTTTCAATTACAGGACCTCCAGGATGGCCTAAACCTGTTTCACGACCGAAATGATCAAGACAGTTTCCCGCAGCAATGTCTAGTGTTTCACCAAAAATCCTATACCTTCCGCTTTCATGAGAGATTACCTGACTATTTCCACCACTTACATAAAGAGTTACAGGATTAACTGCACCAGTGTCTAATTTTCCCACTTCAACATGACCAATACAATGATTAACACCAATTATTGGTTTATTTAAAGATAGTGCCAGTGTTCTTGCAGAAGTAGCTACAATTCTTAAAGCAGGACCAAGACCCGGACCCTGTGAAAAAGATATTAAATCCAAATCATCATAAGAGATTCCCGCTTCATCAATAGCTTTTGGAATTAACCTTGGAATCCAATATCCATGATGTTCAGCAGCTATTCTTGGATGAATACCTCCTTTTTCCGGGAATAACTGTTCCCCAGCCATAGCCAATATATTTCCATCACTATCAACGATTCCTACACCGGTTTTTTCAGCAGTTCCTTCAATTCCTAAACATATCAAAATAATCAACTTAAAAAAATAATTTAATTTAATATTAGTTATTTGAAATATAAATAAGATACAGTTCACAAATATTGCAGAAATACACATTTTATTAATTTCACATTTCCTACAAATATTTAAATTTCAAAAATAAATTAATAATCATGGGATTTTATAGCACAAAAACTTCTGAAGAAAAAAGAGTTACACAATTAACAGGAGATGTACGTCTTAGAGAGGAGTTTAAAGAAGAAATCGAAAACAGAGGCATACCCACCTATCAGGGATACAATATCCAAAAAAGATTAAGATTTGAAGTTGAACAAGGTCAACTTAAAGGTGATGAAGTAGATTCAAGATTAATGGAACTGTTAGAAGAAAACAGTAAACAGACCGTCTCAAATATTTACACCAAAGACATTAAAAAAGATTCTGACAGTAAAAATAGGATTCCTCCAAGACCTCAAACAAATGAAATCAAAATACCTCCAAGAGCCAGAGACGGAAAAACATTCAGCACGGATTTGACTCAAAAAGAGATGTTGGAAAAAATTATTAAGCAAAATCAAAAAATTATAAATCAAAATAAAATTATTATTGAAGAATTAAAAAAGGTGAATAAATGATTGACGGAATAACAACATACGGTTCTGATGAATTAATAAACCAAATAAAATATGGGGAACCAGTATTTATATGTGTAATTGGTACAACTGAAACTTCCAAAATACCTGGAATATCTGGAGCTGGAGCAACTCCCGAATTAACTGAATATACTCCTGCAGCAGATGCTGAAATAATGGTTCATGGAAGTGTTCATTGTATGGAAGAAATTCCTCAAACAGTGGTTGGAGAAACTGCTGCACCAACACCATCAATGCTGACTAAAGCATCATTACAACTTGCTGATATACCATTTGTTATAGTAGATGCTGGTTCTAAAGTTACCCCTCATTTAGAATGCAACAGACTTGGAAATGAATATGGAAGAGATATCAGAACCGGAAAAGGAGTTTTAAATCCATTGGAAATTTATGAAAATGCAAAAGAACTTGGAGCAAAGCTTTCAATGATGCATGATTATCTAGTAATCGGAGAAAGTATAGCTGCAGGAACAACTACTGCTCTTGGAGTCTTAAGAGCTCTTGGATATGATGCTAATGAGAAAGTCAGCGGAAGTATGCCTACAAATCCTCATGATTTAAAAACAAAAGTAGTAGATGAAGGATTGAAAAATGCAGGTCTTGACCCTGAAACTGATGAAATTGATGCAATGCAAGCTATTGGAGCTGTTGGAGATCCAACCCTTGCAGGAATGGCTGGACTTGTAATATCTACAGATATCCCAATAATTTTAGGCGGCGGAACACAAATGGCTGCTGTTTGTGCAATTGTAAAATCCATAAATCCTAATTTTGATTTCTCAAGAATAAACTTAGCTACTACAGTTTTTGTGGCTAATGATGAAACAGCTGATTTATTTGACCTTGTAAAACAGATTGATGAAGATATTACAGTCAATATTGTAGACCCTAATTTTGAAGAAGCAGAATATCCTGGATTGAAAAATTATCTGGACGGTTTTGTTAAAGAAGGTGTTGGAGCTGGGGGTGCAATGTTTACAGCATTAATTAGAGGAAACTCTGTTGAAAGATTAAGAAAAAAAATAGAAAAGATTTGCAGTGAATAGTATTTAGAATAAATGGGTTATTGAACCCATAAATACTATTATTCCTACAATCCAACAGTAATATGCGAAAATATCCAAACTTCTTTTTTGAATTAATTCAAGTAACCATTTAATAGCCAAATAACCAGATATTAATGCTGCTAAAAATCCTAATAAAACAGCTAAAGCATTGAAATCAGTAATTGTTCCAATATCCTTAAGTTGAACTATAAATGCTCCTAAAATAGCCGGAATAGATAATATAAAACTGAATTTAGCAGCAAATTCTTTATCCAATCCAATTACAAGACCTGCAGCTATTGTAGTACCTGAACGTGAAAGACCAGGTAATATAGCACATGCCTGACCTAATCCCATAAATATTGATTCTTTAAGTGAAAGATTTGATAAATCAACCTCTCCAGAATTCATTCTTTGAGACAAGTAAAGAATAGTACCGGTTACAAATAGGAAAAATGCCGGAACATACAATGCACCTGCAAACAATGACTCTACCTGACTTTCAAATAATACTCCAACTAAACCTACAGGAATAGTAGCTATAATTACATACCAGACCAATCTTTTATAAGGATCAGAGTAAAATCCCTCCTTAAATCTGTGTTGAATAATATCTCCAATACTTAATAAGAATGCCTGAATCATTCTGATAATATCTGCACGGAAGAACCATAATACAGCTATTAAACTTCCTAAATGAAGAAAAACATCAAAAGCAAGAGAAGATTCTACCCCTAATGCATTTTGAGCAAAGATTAAATGAGCTGAACTACTTACAGGTAAGAATTCAGTTAATCCCTGAACAATACCAATAATAATTGCCTGAATTATATCCATTTCCCACACCATTTAAATATAATCCAACCAGCCAAATTTATCATCCTTTTTACCTTCAACAATGTCAAAGAAAGTTTTTTGTAATTTTTCTGAAATTGGACCTCTTTTACCTGCACCAATGATTTTATGATCAATTGAACGAATAGGAGTAACTTCAGCAGCAGTTCCACTGAAAAATACTTCATCAGCAAAGTATAATCTTTCTCTTGAAATTCCTTCTTCAACAACTTCATATCCTAAATCATTAGCTAGCTGTTTGATAGATTCTCTTGTAATTCCTTTAAGATTAGAAGAATCCATTGAAGGAGTGTATAATACACCATCTTCTACAATGAAAATGTTTTCTCCACTACCTTCAGAAACATGGCCTTCATAATCAAGCATAATAGCTTCATCATAACCATGTTCAATAGCTTCCAATTTAGCCAATTGGGAATTCATATAATTAGCACCGCATTTAGCTAATGTTGGAAAAGTATCTGGAGCTGGTTTTCTCCAGGAGGAAACACCGACATTTACACCATTAGCCATTCCTTCTTCACCTAAATATGATCCCCATTCCCAAGCAGCTATTACACTATTAACAGGACAGGTTAATGGATTTACTCCTAACTGACCATACCCTCTAAATACAACAGGACGTATGTAACAGGAAGCTAACTCATTGATTTTAACGGTATCCCTAATTGCCTGTGCAATTTCTTCCTGAGTATAAGGAATATCAATTTTATAAACTTTTGCAGAATTAAATAAACGTTTTACATGTTCATTTAAACGAAAGATACATGTGCCTTTTTTATTATCATATGCCCTAATACCTTCAAAAACACTTGTACCATAATGGACTACATGTGAAAGTGCATGAATTTTTGCATCTTTCCAATCAACCATATTTCCGTCCATCCATATTTTGCTAGCAGAATCATCCCATGCCATTTATATCACTTTTAATTAATAATTTATTAATATATAATATGGTTTTATTTTTATTTATAAGTTACTTTTAGATATAGGCTAATTTTATACACAAAGTAAACCCATGATTTTATAAAGTATAAAAAATAAAGTAATAACAAATATGGTGGTAAAATGAGTAAAGATGATAGAAGTGGCCTTAACCCATTTACTGGAAAATCACATTATGACAATGTAGATGATGATAAATTTTTAAATGAATATTATAATCACTATTACGATATGATAAACAAGTATGAAATATTAGACCAAACACAACAAGGCCAATTAATCTTAAAAGTTACTTCAAATTTAATAAATGCTGTTGAAAAATATTTAGCTAAAATCGGTAGGTCAGATTATACTGCAGACTATTATGACTGGGAAGTCCATTTAGTTGAAGATGACACAGTAAATGCAATGTGTATACCTGGAGGAAAAATCATTGTACTTTCAGGAATTTTGCCAATAGCAAATACTGAAGAAAAAATAGCATTTATTTTAGGTCATGAAATTGCCCATGCTCTTTTAGACCACTCCAGAACCGAATCCAGTATCAGAAATACAAAAAATACAATAACAACCATTTCCAGAATCGGAAGCATCGGACTTATTCTTTTAGGTCAGGAAGAGCTGGGACTTGCTGCAGGTGCAATTACAAATATTGCAGATATCGGATCTGAACTTTTTTTAATACAGCCATTTGGAAGGTCTCAAGAAATAGAAGCTGATAAACTTGGAATGATGATAATTCACTGGGCAGGTTATGACATAAGTGAAATTCCGGCATTCTGGCAGTCCATGAGTGAAGAAAATGCCAATGATTTTGATTTCTTTTCTACCCACCCCTCTGATGATAAAAGAATTGCTGCAATGAATGAAATGATATTTGAAATAGAAAACAGAACAGACTTTTATAGTCAGCCAGTTTTATCCGACAGCACATCAACAAGTTCAAATATGCTTGAAAAAGTACCTACATTAGGTACCGCAAGTGCTGAAGTATCAGGAATAAGTGCAGCTAAAAATAAGCATTCTGCTAATACCTGCAAATATTGTGGAAATACTATAAAAGCAGATGATATATTCTGTACCAACTGCGGAAACAAATTAAAATATGAATTAACTTGTAATAATTGCGGACATCAGGTAAATGATGATGATGCATTTTGCACCAACTGCGGAAACAAATTAAAACATGAATTGAAATGCAGCAATTGCGGAAGTGCAATAAAAGAAGATGATGTTTTTTGTTTCAATTGTGGAAATAAAATATAAATTCCTTAAAAAACCAAAAGCTTTATATATTATAACATCAATAAATAATGATGTGCTATGGTTCCGTGGTCTAGTGGTATGATACCTCCCTTACAAGGAGGGGATCACGAGTTCGAATCTCGTCGGAACCACTTCCTAACTATTTTTAAAAATTTAACTATTATTTCATGAATATTTTATCATTTTCTAACTACTTTTTCTAAAATTTTTGAACAAAATATAAAAAATATTCAAATTAATTAATCAGAGCTAAATCAAAAGATTAATAAATATACAATTCTATAAACAATTGTATAGAAATAATAGGTGAATTAAAATGGTTGTAAAAATAGGTATTATAAAAAGTGGAAATATTGGAACCTCTCCAGTATTAGACCTTCTTTTAGATGAAAGAGCAGACAGGCCAAATATTGATGTAAGAGTATTTGGATCTGGAGCAAAAATGAATCCTGAACAAGTTGAAGATGTTGTACCAAAAGTTGATCAATTTGACCCAGATTTCTGTATCTTCATTAGCCCAAACCCAGGAGCACCAGGACCAGCTAAAGCAAGAGAAATGTTATCTGAAAAAGACATTCCAGCTATTATCATTGGTGATGCACCAGGTAAAGGTAAAAAAGATGAAATGGATGAACAAGGATTAGGTTACATTATTGTAATGTCTGACCCTATGATTGGTGCAAAAAGAGAATGGTTAGACCCAACTGAAATGGCTATTTTCAATGCAGATATTCTCAAAGTGCTTGCAGAAACCGGAGCTTTAAGATTAGTTCAAAACACAATTGACGGTGTAATTGACGGAGCTGCAGCAGGAAATATCGAATTGCCTAAACTTATAATTACTGCTGAAAAAGCTGTTGAAGCAGCAGGATTTGAAAACCCATATGCAAAAGCAAAAGCTATTGCAGCATATGAAATGGCTGGAGCTGTTGCAAACTTAGATATGAAAGGATGTTTCATGACCAAAGGTTTCGAAAACTTCATCCCATTAGTAGCAGCGGCACACGAAATGGCAGCATCTGCAGCAGCATTAGCTGATGAAGCTAGAGAAATTGAAAAAGGTAACGATTCTGTTTTAAGAACCCCTCACATGAAAGAGGGAAACACTGGTTGCAAAACAGATTTAATCAGCAAACCAGAATAAATATAAAATTAAAAGTAGCTTTTTAGCTACTTACATTATCTTTTTTTATACATCTAAAAAAATTAACTCTTTATAAATCTTTTAGCTATTTTTTTTATCACTGCTGCAAAGAGCACAACAACATAAACATACATTCCTGCTAAAGGATTAAACAGTGCCAATATTATTGATATCAAAGCCAATATTGGAGGAATACTTAATCCAATAATCATTATCCTTTTATGAGGTTCTATAAACTTATAAATCCGTTCTTTAACTAAATTTTCTTTAAATAAATAAATATATAAAATTAAATAAAGTAATCCCACTAATAAGATAATTAAACTAAAAACAATTACACTTTGACTGTATTGATAAAAAGACAATACAAAAGAAGTTGAAAAGGGTATTAAAACCACTAATGCCAAAATAGCTAAATTTATTGTAAGAATAGTATTATCCACTTTTTTATACATTGGAATAGCATTAGTAGATGCCCAAAAATTTGAAAGTATAATGAAACTAACAAAATACAAAGATAACTGAGGTAACAAATTATTAAGCACATAAATATTTAATTGAGAAGAAGAATGTATTGAATTAACTGATGGAACAACAATCTCCAAAGCAAGTAAAGTTAAAGCTACAGCATAAACTCCATCAGTTATTGCACTTAAACGATCATGAGATGCACGTTGAGAAAAGTCTTCACCTGCCAATTATAAAACACCTTTTGTACTTGGAATTTCATCATGTTCTATTTTTATTGCTTCTTTTAATGCTTTAGCAAAAGCTTTAAAAACTGCTTCTGCCTGATGATGGTCATTTGCTCCTTTTGAAACACCATAAATATTTAATTTAGCTGAAGATGCAAAAGACTCGAAAAAATGAATAACAATTTCAGAAGTCATGTCCCCAATTTTTTCATTAGTAAAGTCAAATTCCATATTACAATAGCTGCGTCCTCCAATATCAACAGCTACTTTAGCTACTGATTCATCCATAGGCACTGTAGCATCAGCCATTCTTTTAATGCCTCTTTTATCTCCAATAGCTTGATTGAAAGCTTCCCCCAACAATATACCAACATCTTCAATAGTATGATGATCATCAATTTCAATGTCTCCTTTTGCATCAACAATCAGATCAATCATTGAATGCTTTGAAAATGCTTCCAGCATATGATTAAAAAAATTCACACCAGTTGAAATATCATATTTACCTTTTCCGTCAAGATCCATTTTTATTTTTATATCTGTTTCAGATGTAGTTCTTGAAACATTTGATTTTCTATCCATAGCTATTCCTCAAACTATTGTTAAATTAAAAGAAGAGCAAATAATTCACTCTTCCGGAGCATTGCGTATAATTTTAATGCAATCTTCAGGGCATGCCATTGCACATATAGTACAAACATGACAATATCTTAAATCCAATACATGTGCAACAGTATTTATTTTCCATATTTTGCCTGCTTTTGGACAAATATCATAACAGGATCCGCACCCTGTACACTTACTTTCATCAACCTCAATTTTTAAAATAAGAATTCCCCCAAAATTATAACTTTAAAGTAGCAACAGACATGGCTTTAAATCCAATATACACTTCTTTACCAATTGTAAGATTTAAATCTTTTTCTGCAGACAGAGTTATGTCAGAATACAAACCAAGCCCACCAACATCTATCTTTACACGAATAACCTCTTTTTCCAGTTTCATTTCAATGATTTTTCCTTTAATAATATTACGAATACTGGAAGTTTGAGGCTCCAGCATAACAAAAATATTATCATAGCTGATTAATGCCAGTAATTTATCTCCCACTTTATAATTTCTGTTTAATGGAGTGTTAATCTCAAACTGGTTCATTTTAATAGTCATGATTCCTTTAGATTCATCAACATTTAAAACTTCAGATTCAATTTCATTAACATCCTTATGTAATTCCATAATAGCATTGATTTTCTTACATTCTTTTAAAATTGAATAACCTTCATCAGTAAGGGTAGTTCCCCCACCCCCACCTTTTCCACCTTTAGTTGTATTAACAATTTTAACATTAAGTGCAGATTCTATTTTATCAATATAATTCAATGCAGTTCTATAAGAAACCTTAATTGATTTAGCTGATTCAGTCATTGACTCAGTATTAAGGATACTTTCAAGCAACTGATATTTTTTACTGTCCAATAAGAACGAATTCCCATCAACATTAATCTTATACTCAACACCTGCCTTCACATCGGTCATAAAATTCCTCCAAAATATAATATAGAATTAATATGATTTTTATAATTAAATAATGTTTCGATGAAAAATATTAAAAATATAAATAAATACTTATAAAAAATCATTAAATAATCAAACAGAGTTATTTTAAAAAGCAATATTTATTAATTATCGATATTTTTCAATGTATCTTTAAATATATGCTGAATAAATTAAAATAATAAAAATAAAAATAAAATAATCTTAATAATCAAATATAAAACTTAAAATATTATTTTTTAGCTATTTTAAGAAATATCAATAAATAAAAGAAAAATTAAAAAAATATAATCGTGCCTTATCTGAATTCGATTTTTTCGACCAAGTCTAACATTTTGTTCATAATTTTAGATAAAGGTCCGAATTTAGATGATAATGCTCTTAAACTAATAATATCCTCCTGAGTAAAGAATTTTACAAGTATTAATGCAAAGAAGTACACAATAATACAAACAATAATTCCTACAAATAACCAGGAAGTTGTTTTAGGCATAATATATGCAACAACACCCATTATCATTGAAGCAGCTAATATTTTAACTACTGAAACTTTAGGAGCTTTAACTTTAGTTAATTTAAATACCATATAAAGTATAGGCACCATCATTGCAAAACAGGCTATTGAAGTAGCTGCAGCACCTCCGGCAATACCCAATGTAGGAACCATGACCCAATTTAAAATAGCTGTTAAAATAGATCCAAATATTAATATATACATAGGAATCCTTGGATTTCCAATTCCCTGAACAATACTTGTTGAAATTGAAAACAATGAGTAAAATGTCATACCAACAGACAAAATAGCTAATGCAGATGCCCCTGCAACATAAGCAGGATTAGTGAAATAAAGCAATCTTAAAATAGGTGCTGCAAAACAAGCTAATCCTATACACATTGGAACAACAAACAGTAAAGAAAACTTATATGCTTCAGAAACATATTTTTCTAGTGCTACCTTATTTCCAGATTTAAATGCTTCAGAAGAAGCCGGCAAAATTGTTGTAGCTATTGAAATAGAAATCATCAACGGCAATCTGGATATAGGATCCGCAGCTGCGAAAAATCCAACAGCTTCCAAAGTTAAAAATTTACCCATAACCATAGTACAGATATTATAAATAAGCATTTCAGCAATAGCAGTAATAATTACCGGAATTGAGAATTTAACTAAAGTAGTGGCTAAATCTAATTCATCTCTCCAGGTAAATTTAAAATCCACACTAGCTGGAGGAATATATTTTGCCATATGATATTTAAATATATATACTGCAGAAACAGCTGCTGCTGCAAAACCTATTACAGTACCCCATAATGCACCAGTAACAGAAAATCCAATTAAAACAAATGCTGTTGCAAACAAAATCATTCCCAACTGCTCTACAGCACGGGTATATACAATATACTCCATTTTATATACTCCCTGAAATGCTCCTCTAAAAGCACCGACAATAACACTAAAAGGAGTAATAAGACCTACAATTTGCAAAGGAACAAGTGTTTCAGGCTTTCCCAAATAATTGTAAGCAAGCCATGGAGCAACAACGAAAACCATAATCACTCCAAAGAATATTCCCAGAAATACCATGATTTTTAAAGCTACATAAATCGTTTTACGAGCCATGTCATGTTCATTTACAATTTCATATTCTGCAACATACTTAGCTATTGCAGGAGGAAGCCCCCCAGCAGACAATGTTTGGAATATTCCCTGAAATGGCAAAGTAGTAGCTAAAATACCCCAGCTAGTTGGGCCTAAAAGAGCAGCCATTAAAAAACGGTACAGATATCCTCCAATACGGAAGATAATATTACCTATAAAAATAATAAAGCTGCCTCTAACTAACTTACTCGCCATAACATAACCTAATAAAAAAAATTTGATTAAATTAAAAAAACTATAAAATAATATAACTTAATTTTACTATATAAATATAATTGTACACCATATAATATTACTTTTATGAAAAGTATTACAATCCTTATTTTAAATTATACAATCATTTTTACTCCTTAAAGGCTTAAACTATTGCACAAACTACATTTTCAAAATTAATACTTTAAAAAAACTTATGAAAAATATTCAGAAAAAATAGAAATTTTTGTTTATAAACTAGATGAAACATAATTAGTATTAACAATTCAATAAAACTTAAAGATTTTTAATAACATAAAAATTAAGTAATGTATTACTCCAATTTTAAAATTGATATGGGTTTAAACCATATCTAAAATTAAAATCGGGGGAAATTTTAATGAAGAAAAAATGGATACTTTTCCTATTATCATTAATACTCCTATTAACCTTTATAAATGGTGTATCAGCTGAAAATTCAACTATAGAATTAAACATCAACACAGAATATAATGAAAATATAAATCCCGAAATATCCATAACCCACAATAACACAAATATTGAATACACAAAAACTGTAACGGCTTCCAAATATCAAATAACAGCCAACAATATAACAACAAACCAAAGTTATTCTCTTACTATTTCTGAACCTGGATATTACAGTGAAATTCAAAATATTACTTTCGATTCAAAAACTATACAAACTTTTAATTTTAATTTAAAAGCAACACCAACCTACAAATTAGGATATGAAGCTACCGTCAATGCAGATAAAATACTTCACTTTTCATCAGCAGATGAAGTGTTAGTAATTACAACAGCTGGAATGACACGAATAAATGGAGTAACTAGTGAAAATGCCCTTGAAGGAATAATAAATGCTGCAAAAGGATATATTACTTATGGTCAAGGAAATATTTTAACATTATCCGCAACAAGAAATGATCCTACAAATTTTGCATTTATTACCAAAAAAGGAAATTCATTAACAATGGCTTTTTTTAAAAACGAATCCAAAAAACCTATTTACTATGGAACCGCAGGCCCTGAACTAAATTATAATCAGTGGAAAACATTGCAAGAATTACTTGGAAATGAAGATGCATACTCATACATAAGTATAGCTAATGCATGGTCTGCAGGAATGCCTAAAGACATTTTAACTCAAGCCACTTACCATGGTCACGTTTGTACAGGTCTTATTAGTGGACAAGCTATGATTCAAACATTGTTAACCCATTATCCTCCAAGAGATGAATTTGGATTACCTTTAGAAAATACTGCTTATTATGTAATTTCAGTACCTGGTGGTTCAGATGATGATGCATTTACTTGGACTATGGACATTACTCCTGGAAAAAGAGCATACATCGGGATTGACACAATGACCGATAAAACAATGACTGGGTTCATACGATGGAATCAGACTTCAAAAACCGGCATATTAATTATAATGAGTTATAATGAAGAAAATATTAAAAATCAGTTTAAATCCATTTATGGATTAAATCCGGATATAAGTGCAACAAATGATCTTAAATACCAAAATTGGCTTATTAATAAGTTACAAACTAATCCTTCATCATTAATTAATATATTATATGAATTTAAAGGATTAAACTATGATAGCTTAGTATATTTAATGGGTGAGGAAATTGGTAAAGGAAATGTAACTAAAAGTGCTCATGGTTTAGATATGGACTATATTCTTAATTTAAAGTTAGAAAATTCAATTTGTGAAACATCCCATTCTCAACATTTAACCAAATTAACTGAAAATCAACTTAAACAAATAGGAATAGATGCAAGTAATATGGCAATAAATTATTTTAACTCCATCGGAATTAACATAGAAAAAGATTATTCACGATTATATGTATTAACCTCAGCAGGATATGTAAGAGTAAATAATACTTCTACATCTATGGTATTTGATGGAATTACAGAAGTTTTAGGCTCTACATTAAGTAGAAAAACATTACTTCCAGTTCATACTTCTTTATGGAAAGACCTAGTATTTGATTTCTTTTGGGTTGATTCTGCAAATAATAAAAATACCGCATCTTTTAGCTTAAAATATAATCCCACTCTTGATAAATTAATAGTTACTGGAAATAGTAGTGAAACAAAAACCAAAGCTAATTATATTATCCAACAGGTATTAAAATATGACCCTCCTTATGATGCATTAATAAGCTGGTTATTCCACAACCATGTTTGTGGCGGAAGTTCACCGGGATATCTTATTTCTGACCATATTTATAACGAACTGCCATTGAAAGAAAATGAATCATACATCTATATAACAACAAATGATAATTGTAAAGATGATGTGATATCTAGACTTTTAGGAGTATCTCCTGGAATGGGTAGTTATTATAATTTAAGATATGATAATTCTATTACCAATAGTACAAATGTTGGAATAGCAATAAAATGGAATAGTTTTACAAAAACCGGTGAATTAATCATTATAGATTATAAAGGACCAAAATTTAAAAAAGGTTCTGATTCATATGAAGAATATATCAAATTATACAAAGGAGATTACTCTTCATCCAATATAATTACTCTTCCAATTGTTACAAGTGTTGCTAAAAAAGAAATTAATGAAGAAATGCTTCAAAACATTATTTCAGGGGGAAAACAAACCAAACAAGGAAATGCATTAGATTATATCAGGAGTTTAGATAATACTCTCCCTATTAAACCAAGTAATCCTAATGCTCAAACAAACGGAACCACCACAAATACTGAAGAATCAGCAACTACTACTAATTCACAAGGTGCAAGACAAAATATTGGTTCTAAAGGATACATCGCTATTAATTCACAAGGAACAGACAATAATGTTGGAGATTCATCAAATACTCCTATTTCAGGAGATAATGACGATTCAAATAATGGAAATAAAGAAAATACTGGAAAATCATATGAAATATCTAAAAAACCTGTAACTAAAGAAGTGAACTCAAATACGATTATTTATGCAATTGCAATTGTATTAATACTTGGAATTATAGCTGGATATGGATATTTGAAAAGTAAAAAATAAAATAAAATAATAATATTTTCACACAAGATGTGAAAATATTTTTTTATTTTTAAAAATGAGTAAGGATATGATTAACAAAAAACAAATAATTTTAATAGGCTTTATTTTAGCAGGGCTGTTTTTAACTTTCTCCATGGTTAATGCACATCCAGGACATGGAGAACATTATCAACCGGAAGAAGTTACATCTTCAGAAAAAGTTGAAAGTAGTACACAATCCCCAAGTAGCAGTTCAAGCAATAATAGGGATTCAAGCCCATATAAAAAAAGTAGTGTTGATTCATCTCCAAATAAAAATTATCAAAGCAGTTCCAATAATCAAAAAAATCCAAATAATCATGCATTTGAAAAGACTGCTTCAGACAACGAAAAAACAGATGATGAAAACATTAGCCAAACAAATACAATCTCTGTGAATAATATGTCAAATACAATGCCAGAGCATCAAAATACCTTGTTGACAGCAGAAAATATTTTTATATTATTTGCCATATTCATATTAGGTTTTGGAATTGTTATACTAGCAGATAAATTTAGAAATAGATGATTTAATATATTACTTAATGAATTCAATTAAATCATCGAAATTGATTATTCAATGCTTCCAAATGATGACATATAGTAATAACTAATGATACTGATGGTGTTTTAGCTATTGTAATCAGAAACTTATATTTAATAATAAAAAGAAATAGGGCAATTCATACCCTATTCTATATATTTTTTTAAAAATTTTTCAAACTCTGCCAATGTTCTGTTTAATGATTCAAATCCGTAATCATCTTTTTTTATATCTTCAAGAGAATCTCTAGACCAGAAAGAAGCTCCCAAATTAGATCCGAAAGGACCTCCACTTACCGGAATTATTCCATGTATCATGAAATAAGTTATATTTTTTAAATGGGCAAAATCCTGACCGCCAGTTCTGTCTCCGCCAACAGCTATGCTCATTCCAATTTTACCTCTTAAAATATTATAATCAACAGCTTCCAGAGCACGTGTTCTGTCCATAATAGCTGACAGATTACTGCTTATGCCTCCGCTTTGAACCGGAGTAGCCAGTATCAGTCCGTCACATTGCTGAAGTTTTTCATATACCTCCAGCATATCATCATGATTAATACATTTTTTGTGTTCCAAACAATAATCACAATGCATACAAGGTCCAATATTCTTTCCAGAACAACTAAACAGATATGTTTCAAATCCATTGTCCTCTAATTTATTTAATGCTTCTTTTAAAACATAATATGATGTACTGTTTCTAGGGCTTCCACAAATACCAAAAACTTTCATTTAATCAGCCTCAGCTAAATGTTTATAATTAAATACTTTAAATAGTTTAAACAAATTTAAAAATAATTAAATTAAATTTGGTGAGAAATATTACAAAAGATAAAACAACATGGCTCCCACTTATACTGGTGGCATTAGCTTCATTTATAATAACTCTGGACTCGACTTTCATGAATGTAAGTATTTCACAGCTGGTTATAGACCTGAATACTTCATTAAGCACAATACAATTAATTATCTGTTTTTATACTTTAATTACCGCTTCACTGATGCTTGTTGGATCTAAATTACAAGACATCGTTGGAAAAAAGAAAATATTTTTAGCAGGTGCGCTAATTTATGGAATCGGTGCATTAATCGCATCTGTAAGTCAAAATGCAATTACTTTATTTATTGGATGGTCTCTGCTTGAGGGATTAGGGGGAGCATTAATGACACCTGCTACAATCTCCATTATCAGCGGAACATACAAAGATGACAAACGTACCTTTGCCCTTGCAATCAGCAGTGCAATTGCAGGAATAGCTGCAGCTATAGGACCATTATTTGGAGGAGTTGTAACTACATTTTTGAGCTGGAGAGTTGGATTCATACTTGAACTGTTAATAGTTGTGTTCATATTTTTATTCTCATATAAAATTAAAAACTTTAAACCTCACCTCAATAAAAGTGATTTCGACATAATCGGAGCTATTTTATGTGTAAGCGGATTGATAAGCCTTGTTTTAGGAATATTATGTTTAAAACACCACCACCTAACAACACTGATTTTAATTTCATTGTCAGTTATTTTACTTGTAGCCTTTGGAATATTCGAAAATAAACAAAAGAAAAAAGGAAAAATACCTTTAGTAGATATCAGTTTACTTAAAAACCATAATTTAAAAACAGGAATGGGAATACGTTTAATAACTAATTTATCATTAGGAGGAGCATTATTTGCAGTATCTGTATTTTTACAAAGTGTATTGCATTTAAGCGCATTCAGAACCGGATTAACTTTACTTCCGGCTACATTTGGACTTTTAGTAACTTCCATACTTGCTCCAAAATTAGCTATGAAATTCAACCATAAAATCATAATGATTATAGGATTTATATTAGCTATCGGATCAACATTTTTACTCAAATACCAATTTGGATTAAATACTCACTTTATAGACATAGCTCCGGGATTAACTGTCTTTGGATTAGGTTTAGGATTTGTCATTTCCCTAGGTGTGGACATTTCACTTAATACTACTCCTGAAGAAAAGCAAAGTACAGCATCAGGACTTATTACAACAAGCCAGACACTAGGTTCATCAATGGGTACTGCTATAATCGGTTGTATTCTTATAATTGGAGCATTTAGCGGATTACATGATGCAGTAGATACTTATGCGCCAGATTATCTAGACAGCAACAATCTTACTCACCATAGTGGAAAATATCTTGAAAAATTAGGGCATGTAAACACAACAGAATTAAAACACGAACACAGCTTAACTGAAAAAATTGTAGATACCATATTAAAAGATGCAATGAAACTTGTAATGGATGTTACGGCAATCCTGCTAACAGTCGGATTATGTCTAACATTAACATTAAACGATGAGAAAATTAGAAAAAGATATAATAACTAAACTACAAAATTATAATGTTAAAATATTGAGGAATAAAATATGAAAACTGGAAAAGGTATTGTAAAAAAATATTCTAGAGAATACAACAGGACTCTTAAAAATGGTGAAAAGAAAAAATACACAACAAAACAGATACAAATCACAATACCTAAACATGATGACATATACGAAGATCAAGAAGAAGTTTTAATTATTCCTCAAAGTGAAGTTAAAGAGTTTGAAAACCTGGAAGATAAAGTTAGTGCACTTGAAATAGCTAATTATCTATACACCAACCAAATAGAAACCACCCCAAAAGTAGATGTTGAAGCATTTGAAAATGAAATTAATCTACTTAAACAGGAAAAAGAACAGTTATCAGCTACTCTTGAAAATGAATCTTCAAAATTAGAAAGTTTAAAAGACAAGCATTCTAAATTAATTGAAGAAAATGAAAACATTAAAACCAAGTTCGTAAATATCAAGCAGGAAACTGAAAATATTAAAACCAAATTCACAAGCATAAAAGAAGAAAACAAAAACCTTAAAGACAAATGCTCCTACATAAAAGAAGAAAACAAAAGTATTAAAGACAGCTATGAAAGAATAAGCAATAAATATACTACTTTAAAACAGGATACACTTAATACCAAAACCAGCTATGCAAACATTTTTGAGAGTAATGAAAAGCTAGAAAAAGAACTTAAAAGTATGTATGATGAATACAACGAATTAGTTGATAAATATAATGAATTAGAAGAAGAAAATTACTTCCTCAAATCAAATAAAAGTCATGATGAGTATATAGCTAATAGAATTAAAGAATTTATTTTAAAAACAGACTAAAATTTATCGTCCCAATATTCTTCGGGACACCATCTTTTTAAACCTGGTATAAATCCAACAGTAATACCTGTAGCCTGGTTTTCAGGTAATCTAGGATTTTTTTCCATCATTTCTTTTGTTTTTCTTATAATCATTTCTTCAAGAGTTATATCAGGTTCTGTAAATTCCCCATTTTGAAAACAATCTTTACAATATTCATCATTTAAACTACCATCTGCGTTAGTGCCGTAATCTGCTTTTACAATTGGCCTACCACAAGAATTACAAAATCCCATATTATAATCTCCTTTTTTAAAAAAAAGTAAAATAAATTAAATCAAAAAGATTTAATTTACTTGTTCATCTTCGTCAAGTGCAAGTCTCATACTATCTGGATCTTGTGGGAAATGTGCTAAGAAGTCTTCAGCAGCTCTTCTTACATCTCTAGAACCAATAATGTATCTACCTGCAATAATAATATCTGCACCTTTTGAAGTAGCTTCTTCCACTTTATTAGGAGTGATTCCTCCAGCTACTGCAACTAAACCATCACCAATGAGTTTTTTAATGGATTTGATATTACCCCATTCAGTCATTTCACTGGTATCTTCACCTTTTTCAGCTTTGTAAGTTTCTAAATCCACATTTCTGTGTAATAAAACTATATCAGGTTTTAAATCATCTGGAAGAGCAGATAATTTTTCTTCAAAGTCAGATACATTCATCATATCAAGAATTGAGTAAATACCTTGTTTTTGAGTTTCATGAATAGCTTTCTTAATAGATTCAATAGTTCCAAGACCAGAAATAGCTACTGCATCTGCTGTTTCATCTGCAGCCATTTTTATTTCTACCCTACCAACATCTAAAGTTTTTAAGTCAGCTATAATAAATGCACTTGGACGTAATTCTCTAATTTTTCCAACAACACCAACACCGAATTTTTTAACAAGTGGAGTTCCAGCTTCAATAAGAACTCTTTCTTTGTCCGGTAAATCATTAATGATTCTTTCCATAGCATCTAAGTTGTCTAAATCAAGTGCAACTTGTAAATATGGTGGAGACCAAAGTTTTTGTACTCTGAAGCCCATAATTGGGTGAGTTCCACGGTCTTTTTCTGCAAGTACTTTGTCAATAGATGGATAACCTTCCATAGCTCTCCTAATAGCTAATTTAGTTGCTCCATAGTTGTACTGATATATTTTCCTATAATTTTTTGCAGCAGGGTCAATGAATACACTTACATTAATTACGATATCTTCAACAATATCTTTTGGAATGTATCCTTCTTCTACTGCATCAGCTACTGCTCTACCGACAGCAGTTTGTGCAGGTCCGAATACTTTAGCAGCATCATCTAAATCTCCAACAGTAACTTTAGGAATAATTAAAGTTGCTGGTTTAGTCATTAAGTTTGGTCTAATTACAGTGGTTAATGGAGTGTGGCCAACAGATAAATTTGATAATCCATTTGCAAAAGCTTGACCTACAGGTCCTTCTTTTTCACCGATTATCAAATCAATATGAGCTAACTCGTTTCCATCACCAATGAGAGCTTCTCCTATATTGTACATTAAATAGTTCCTCCGTATATTATATACAGTATATAATTATATTTTTTTAATTAAATAAAGCTAACTACTAAAAAACAGATTATTAGTAATATTGATTTAAAAGTGTAAATTTTGATTTAAAATACAATAATAACATTATAACATATAATTAAAGCTTAAAAAAAGATAAAAAATATATACAAGTCTTTACAGAGTATAATATGGAATATATGATTAAAACATATTTCAAAAACTTAGTCGTGAATGTATTATCAAACCTCCATATATTCAAAACACATCACTTAAATAAACAGATATGTGGATTTTATCCCCCCACATATCTATAAAATATATTTTAATTAGTTTACACTAAAAAAAGAGATTAAAATAATTATTTTCAAAAAAAGAAGATTAAAAACCTTCAAAAAAGAAGGTTTATTGGAAATTAATCCTTGTTGAGATATCTTTTGGTAAAGGTAGACCTCTGTAAGGCATTCCTTTAGTTTTATCAAGAATCTCTTTAATTAACTCATCAACAGTCATGTCAACTTTTTCACCGGTTTCACGAACTGTTACAGAAAATACACCAGATTCTTTTTCATTGTCTCCAACAACAAATATGTAAGGAATCCATTCAGTAGCTGCATTCCTTATTTTTTTACCGACACTTTCATCTCTGTCATCTACATCAACACGAATATTTTCAGCATTGATTTTATCATATAATTCATTAGCAAAGTCTTTGTGATCTTCACCAACAGTTATGATTCTTACTTCAATCGGACTTAACCAGGTAGGTAACATTGGAGCTTTTTCATCTATTTCAATAGCTGTTTTTTCAAGTAAACTGCAGATAACCCTTTCTATACTTCCAGTTGGACTGCAGTGAAGAATAGTTGGATAATGTTCTTTTCCATCTTCTCCAAGATAGGTAATGTCAAATCTTTTACCGCTTTCAACATCTATTTGAACTGTTGGATTTTCAATTGGCCTTCCCAAGTAGTCAATAGCTGCAAAGTCAATTTTACAGGACCAGTAATGTTTTCTTTCAGGTAAAATTTCAAGTAAAACAGGTTTACCTATTTTTTTACCAATACTGTACATCCAATCTTTATTTTCATCATAGAAGTCTTTAGTAGCTCTGAAAATTATTTCATAATTAACATCTAAATCCAAACCAGTTTGAATACACATATCTGTTTGTTTTGAGAATTCTTCTAAAGTACTGTCCATATCAGCACAGAAACTATGGAAATCCGGCATGGTAAATGCCCTTAATCTTTTAAGACCTACAACTTCTCCTTTTTTCTCAAAACGGAAACTGTAAGTAGATAATTCGTAGAGTTTTGCTGGTAAATTTTTCCATGTAATAAATGGGTCAGCCATTACTCTAAATGCACCAAAACAACATGCAAATCTAAGCATTAAGTTTTTCTTAGTGTCTGTTCTGTATTGTCTTTCTCCAAATTTAGCTGCATGAACATTAATAGCTTCATTATCCAAATCATAGAAAATTGGAGTTTCAATAGGCATTGCCCCTTGGTCTACAACTAAATTATAAACATAATCAGCAAGTAAATCACGAACTAAACGTCCTTTTGGGAACCATTTAAGGTTTCCTACATCAGATGCACTTTCATAGTCACATAACTCTTTTTCTCTCATTAATTTAACATGAGGAGGTTCACCTGCATCAGATGCTCCAGTACCAAGTTCATAGCTAACAAGTTTTTCTAACTGATCATTTTCAAATTTAAAATCATCAATATCAATGAGTTTATTTCCGTCAAGAATAGACCAGGAAGAAGGTTTTTTCTCTACTTCCTCTTCATCTTCCTCTTCAGCAGTAATAGTTCTTGAAAGTTCACTTAACGGATGTCCTTTACAGGAGATTTCAAATGCTTTATACCATCCGAAGGGTACTCTTTTAACATTTAATCCTTCACCAATCAAAGTTTCTTCAGCATCTTTCAATACTTGAACAGCTACTTTTGGAGAGCTTAAAGAAGAAGATAAATGAGCATATGGATATAAAACTATATTTTCTGCTTTAACTTGATCATTAGTTTTAATAACTTCTTTAACTAAGTTTTTAACAATTCCTTGTGGGTTATTTTCGTCGTCTTTTTCAACAGCTGTAAATACAACTAAAGATTCATCAAATGCTCCTTGTTTTTTAGCATCTTCGATTTCTTCAGCTACAGGTGTCTTATTTTTTACATTGTAATTTAAATAATCAGAATGAATAAGTAGTATTCTCATTTAACCACCATAAATATATTAATTTAAAATATATTGATTATCTTATTTAAAACATGTTATGCGATAAATAATTATACAACAACAATCCATAAAATAATATTATGAGAATTATATTAGCGGGAACCGGTAGTGCAGTTGGAAAAACAACAATAGCTACTGGAATTATGAAAGCATTAAGCGAAGAATACAATGTTCAGCCCTTTAAAGTAGGGCCAGACTACATTGATCCGACTTACCACACATTAGCTACTGAAAATACCTCAAGAAATCTTGATTCATTTTTTATGAAAGAAGGCCAGGTAAGAGATGCTTTCTTAAAAGCTATGGAAAAAAAAGATATTGCAATTATTGAAGGAGTCCGTGGACTTTATGAAGGTATTGATTCCATAAATGATATTGGAAGTACTGCATCAATAGCTAAATCTTTAAATGCTCCTGTTATTTTAATTATTAATTCCAGAAGTTTAGTGAAAAGTGCTGCTGCTTTAGTTTTAGGATTTAAAGCTTTAGACCCAGAAATTAATATTGCTGGAGTTATATTAAATAAAGTAAAAAACAACGCCCATTACTTAAAAACTAAAAAATCCATTGAAGAAATTACAGGCGTTGAAGTAATTGGAGGAATTATCCGTGATGATTCAATATCCATTGAACAGAGACATTTAGGATTAGTTCCTGCAGTTGAAAGAGATAATTCCCTGTCTTTTATTGAACTCTGGTCAGATATAATAAAAAAATCTATTGATTTAGACAGATTAGTTGAAATAGCTAAAGAAGCTCCTAAATTAACTTCACCAAGAGAAGATATTTGGAATAAACTAAATAAACAGAAAGTTAGAATCGGAGTAGCTTACGACGAAGTATTCAATTTTTATTATAAAGAAAATATTGAATCTTTAGAAGCTAATAGCTGCAAAATAGAATATTTTTCACCTCTAAAAGATGAATCATTACCTGATGTAGACGGATTATACATTGGAGGAGGATATCCTGAATTATTTTCTAAAGAGCTTTGCGAAAATACAAATCTGCTGAAACAGATAAAACAGTTCCATATGGAAAACAGACCTATTTTTGCTGAATGCGGAGGTTTGATGTACCTTATGAACTCTATTCATGAAAACAAACAAGTTGGAATTTATCCCTATAACTCCATTTTAACTGATAAAGTTCAGGCTTTAAAATATACAATAGCAGAAGTGAAGGAAGATAATATAATTTCCAAGAAAGGTGAAAAATTTAACGGACATGAATTCCACTACTCAAAAGTTTTAGTAGACTCTTCCAATATAAAACACAAATTAGCCTTTGATATTTTAAGAGGAAAAGGTTCATACAACAATCAGGATGGATTTATAGAAAAAAACACACTTGCAAGTTATGTTCATACACATGTGGCAGCTATGCCTAATTTTGGAGGGAATCTGGCAATTTCTGCAAGAGAAGTTGGAGGGTAATTTTATGAACTTTAAAAACTTTGACTTTTTTTCACCATATATTGTAGCAATTGCAATAATAGTGTTTTTATCTATGGGATATATTGGATCATTTAATTACAGATTCGAATATCCATTAAGTTTAGAAACAATCGGAACAGTTCTACTTGCAACACTGGTATTTTTAATTGGAGCCGGAATTGTAAAATTCAAAGTTACAATAGATGAAACAGCATCATCCCCAATATATGCGAAAATAAATGATTTTTTTAACAGAAAAATATTAATTGCACTTGTTTTAATAACTATTATACTTCAATCAATAAATATGATTCTTATTGGAGGAATCCCACTTTTTAACAGCGTACTGAAATCCAATGCAACTACAAACATCTGGAGAATAGCTTATCCATTATTTTTAATTATGATAAATATACTAATAGCAAAATATTATAAAAAGAGATATCTGATTTTGGTTTTAATTGGAGCTTTAATTTTTGGATTAAATGGATATAGGACATCAGTACTTGGAATTTTAGCTAGTGTATTTATTACAATGTATTATATCAATAAAATAAATAGAAAAATAGGAATTTTATTTGTAGGATTGATTGTAATTGGTTTGCTGGCTATTGGTTATATTGCATCACAGTCTATTTCTGGCCAGCACTGGATGTTAAATCCTCTTGAATTAATATTTTACAGAGCAGGATTTACCCTGGAAGTATTTCAAAGAATTTTAAACCTAGGGGGCACTACCCATGGTCATATTTTATCAATGATCTTTTCAAGCGGCAGTCCAAGAACTTTTATCGGGCAGTATGTTCTTACAGATAATGTCTGCATAACTTCAACTATGTTTGGACCTGCATATCTTGATTTCGGATTGATTGGTGTTTTAATACAGATGTTCTTCATGGGAGTATTCTTAAAAGTCATCAATATAGTTGGAAAATATAAAAAAGAAATTGGAATTGGAATTTATTCCATAATTTTAGCACATACCCTAATATGGATTGAAACAGGCCCTACAGATATTATGATATGGTTCTTGTATTTATTAGGATTTATTTTAATTATTTTAAATTATAAAAATATTAAATTAAATAAAAATTAATATAATCAATATAATTAATGAAATAAAGAATATGACAGTTCCTCTAATGATGAAATATCTGTTTCTTTCTGAAAAGAAATAAGTCAATCCATAGGACATGACTAATGCAACAAGCATTTCGACTAAGCCACCTATTCCACCACCAGCTTTTAAAACACTGCCTAATAGATAGGATAATGCATAAGAAACAATTACAACTAAAAGTATAACTGCAATAGGATTAGCTAAGATTTTAGATACTGTTTCACCAATATTAAAATTCATTCTTGGTTTAGAATCATAATAATAAGAGTTTACAGGAGCTAAACTTGCTCTTTGTTGAGACTCATTATGCCCACCAAATTTAGATAATAATCTATGAGAATGATGGGAATTATCATGAGGATACAAAGAATTTGAATTATTATAAATAAATTCTTTTTCGTCCTGTTTTCTCATTAAATAATCCATGTCATCTGAATCATACGAATAATCGTAATAATCTTCGTTAACTGCTTCCTCTTCTTTTTCAACATCCAAAGTTGATTGAGTTTCGGTTTTATCTTGATATTTTTTAGCTAATTCAACTAAGTCGTCCCTATCAACAAGTTTAATATTTTTTCTAAGAGCATAATTAGTAGCTTGATTGGTGAAACTAGATGATGCAATAATAGCTACTTTAGAAGCTTTTAAACTTTCAGCTACGCTTTCCATCTCTCTTAATACATCAACACCGACTTCGAAATTTTTATCATAGTTTTTACATGCTACAACTACACCAAAATCCCCGATTGTTGTAGGTAAAATTGCATAAATATCTATAACCCTTTGTGAAGTTTTAAAATTCTTATAAACTTTAAAACCTGAATCCTCCATCACTTTAGCTATAAAATTAATCAATTGTGGTTTTTCCAATTTTCCACCCGTAAGTGTTTATTTCAAAAAAAATTTACTAATATATTTTATACATTAAATTGTTATTAAAGTTTATCATATCAGCATAAATTATTTTAAGTACCAAAATATTATTAAAATATATGAAAGCATTAATAAGTAACGATGATGGAGTAAATGCCACAGGAATATTAGCTGCTAAAAATGCAATTGAAGATTTATGTGATGTTTATGTAGTAGCTCCTGAAACCCAACAAAGTGGAATTGGACATGCAATAACTCTTTATGATCCTTTAAGAATAAATCCAACAACTTTAAGAGATAAAAGCCAAGCTTATGGAGTAACTGGAACACCAACTGATGCAGTTACCTTTGGATTATTTGAAATTATGGGAGAAAAACCGGATATAATGATTTCTGGAATAAATACCGGTTTTAATATTGGAAAAGCTGAATTAACAACTTCCGGAACAATAGGTGCAGCACTTGAAGCTGCAAGTTTTGGAATACCCTCAATAGCTATTTCTCAAGAAGTTACAAGAGATTATATTAAATTTGAAAATGGAACCGTAGATATTGATTTTAGTTTTGCAGGTAAAATGCTTAAAAAACTTGTAAAAATAGTATTGAAAAAAGGATTGCCTGAAGGTATTGACTTATTAAATGTAAATATACCTGAAAATCCGGTAGATGAAGAATTTGAAGTTGCAAAACTTGGAAATAGAATGTACACCCCAATAATTCAAAGAAGATTGGACCCACGTGGAAAACCTTATTATTGGATTGGTGGAGACCCTTACAATTCAGATTGTGAAGGTACAGATGGTCACTGCCTTAAAAAACTAAATAAAGCAACCATAACCCCACTTACAATTGATTTAACTGGAGATATGGATTTAATAAAAGAATGGTTAAAATAGCTTAAAGTTTTAAATCTTTAAGTATTTTATCTCTTTCTTCACGAAGTTCATTTAAAATTTTCTCGTCATTACAGCCTTCTTTTTGCAATCTGGCTAAGGTTTGTGTAATTGCTTCCAAATTTTGTTCTAATAAATTAATTGCCATAATTTATTTTATGTAACAATTAAGTATATGAACTTTTTTAACAAGGCACTGCATAACTTATATAAAGCTAAAAAATTAATATTATACTATAAAAATCAAGGGTTGATTTAATGAACAACAATGAAGAAATTAATAAATTATTTTTACAGTTTAAAGGTAAAAATGTTAGTGTAGATCTTAGAGACGATAATCACAGTGAAGGAAAAGTAATAGCTGTTGATAATTACTTAAATCTAGTCCTTGAAACTGAAAACGGATTAGAAACTATAAAAGGTGGAAATGTAGTTTTAGTTAGTTTAAAAGACTAGCTAATAATCTACTAAAATCCCCAAAATCTCTTTTTTACCATTATAAACATCCATAGCTATTTGTGCTGCACCAATAGCTCCAGATTCTTTAGAAATAACTTTTAAAGAATACTTATTTTTAAAATACTTGTTAATCTCATTTTCAAAATTAAAAGGTTTGGTTGCACTGCCTACAGAACCTGTTAAAACAATACCTTCAATTTCATTTTCACAAACAACATCCAATCCTGCAATTTCCATAGCTACAGTCATTATTAAAGTATCAATAGCTAATTTAGCTTTTTCATCTCCAGATTCATAATTATTTAATAACTGATCTTTCATATTAGCTACTTTACCGTCAATATCAGCTATTTTTATAGCCCCCGCATGTGAAAAACGATTATTTGCTGAAAAATCTTCCTCATCAATTTGTCTTATCATTTCCAAATCAATTGGCCCGTGGACAATACCCATAGCACCTAAACAGGCATCCATAGCCCCTTTAATTTTACCGTTTTCAATTAAAATATCTACACTATTGGAACTGATATCTGCTACAATCATATTTTTCCAGCCAGTTTCTAAAAAAGCATTATAGCATATGCTAACTTTCTCTGGACTGGCCTGATGAGAGTAAGCTACTCTAAATAATTTATCCAATGAATCAGAATCTTTATGAAGGCCAGGTATCATGACCGCAGGAATATTTGAGTCTTCTATTTCACTAAAAACAGAGGTTCCTCCGCCAGTGACCTTTCCAGCCCCGTTAATAGATAAAATTCCCCTATTTTTTACCTGAGCAATGTTTTGAATCTTATTTATTCCATCCCCCATTGCATAAGTAACTGCCATCAAATCAATAGACTCCAAATCTATTCGTTTAGACAATTCTTCAATAGCTGATACTTTGCCCTGTTTACTTTCTTCCCTTCCAATTTTAAAAACATCTACAACTTCACCATCATCAGACATAATACAAAAAGAGATTCCAGTAGTTCCATGATCCATTCCTATAAAAACCATAATAATTGCATCCAAAAAATAATTATAAAAAAAAGAGAAAAAAGAGAATAATGATTAAATTATTTAATCATCTTTTTGTAATCCGCAAGCTTTTCTGAGTCTTTCTCCAACAACTTCAATAGTTTCTTGGTCTTCAGCAGCTCTCATTTCTTTTAAGTTTGCTGCATCAGTTGCATTTTCATCAGCAAATTGTTTTTTGAAAGTACCGTCTTGAATTTCAGATAAAACTTTTTTCATACCTTTTTTAGTTTCTTCAGTTATGACATAGTCCCTTCTGGTTAATCCACCATATTCTGCAGTATTACTTACATCTTTCCACATTCCGCCGAAACCATGTTCATAAATATCGTCAACAATAAGTTTTACTTCGTGACAGGTTTCAAAGTAAGCAATTTCAGGTTGGTAACCAGCTTCTACTAAAGTTTGGAAACCAGCGTTAATTAATGCAGTAAGTCCACCACATAAAACAGCTTGTTCACCAAATAAATCAGTTTCAGTTTCTTCTTTAAAAGTAGTTTCAATTACACCAGCTTTAGTGAAACCACAAGCTTTTGCCATACCTAATGCAAGTTGTAATGCATCTCCAGTAGCATCTTGTTCAATAGCTACTAATCCAGGAATTCCAAAACCGTCTAAGTAAGTAGTTCTTACTCTAGAACCTGGTCCTTTAGGAGCAAACATTACAATGTTAACATCTTCATCAGGTTTGATTAAACCAAAGTGAATGTTGTATCCGTGAGAGAAGGAAATGGTATTTCCAGCTTCAACATAAGGTGCAATTTGTTCATTGTAGATTTTTTCTTGAATTTCATCAGGAAGTAAAATGTGGATGATATCTGCTTCTTTAGCTGCATCAGAGAAGGATTTTACAGTCATACCATCTTCTTTAGCTAAATTCCAGGAATTACCATTTTCCCTAAGTCCAACAATAACATTGACACCACTGTCAGCCATGTTTCTAGATTGTGCTCTACCTTGGCTTCCATAACCCATTACAGCTACGGTTTTACCTTCAAGAGCATCAGTATTTACATCTGATTCGTAATACATTTTCATTTTAACTTCTCCTATATAATTGATAAATGTGAGATATTTAAAGTACTTCAAATATCAAATAGTATATATTATTTTTTCTACTTATAAAAGTAACTAATGTTAAGAAAAATTATTATTTTATAGAAAACTTATTGATTTAACATCAATATTTCCCAATCAGGTTAATTTTAAAGTATAAGAACAATATTCCAATTAAAAGTAATTTTAACTGGTTAAAATACGTTTAAATTTATATAAGTTAAAATACAACTATATTTTAAAAATATAGACTGAAAATTAATCGAATAAGAGGCATTACAACATTGACAAATGTCAATATTCTCTTATTACTAAGTAATAAGGAGGTACTCTTATGTTTTATCGAAATTTATCTATAATTCATATAATTATATGTTTTTTCATAATTTTAATTCTTGAAAAAATATTATAATCAATAATATAGATTAAGAGAATTGAAATTGGTTTTTTATCTCTGCTAAATCCCCAATTTAGCACAGTCTAATCATTTTTTCCAATTTAATTCTCAAAATAATAATCATAACTATAAAAAAATAATTAAAAATAGAACTATGCTGTTATGATTATAAATTTATATTTATAATCCCCCAATAACAGCATTTTAATCGAATAAAAGATTTCACATCTTACAAACTATACGAAATTAAGCAAACACCTTTGGCTTTGCTTATTAATTAGTAGTCAATAATAATATATATAATTTCTGTTTAAACAAAAGAAAAATTGATAATACCTTAAAAAATTGCTTTAGATGTGAAATATTTAATTAAAATAGCTAAAAATAGAAAAAAGTAGATAATAATTTATCTATCATCTACTACAACATCTAATTTACCTGTAACAATGTCCATCATAAGACCATGAATTGGTACATCTGGAATAAGAGGATGATTTCTAATTTTTTCAACTGTGTCTATAACATTTTCCTCTTCATCTTCAAATCCGCCAATCCAAGATTTTAAATCAACTTTGTCAATTTCTTCTTGAGGGATTCCTCTCTCAATCATAGCATTTCTTAATTTTTCAGGGTCAGAACCAGCCATTCCACATTCAGTGTGGCCAATAACCAAAACTTCCTCAGCACCAAGTGAGAAAATTGCAGCAGCTATTGAACGAATAGCGTCCTCACCTACAATTGTATTTCCTGCATTTTTGATTATCTTAGCATCACCCCTTCCAATACCAAGTGCTGGTTCTAAAAATCCAGTTAATCTACAATCCATACAAGTTAAGATAGCTAACTTTTTTTGGGGATGGTGGGATAATTCCTCACCTTCAAATTCATCTACAAATTTCTTATTATTCTCCAAAATTTCATTAAGAATCATCATGAACGAAATCCACGGGACATTGCAGTAAGACCAGTACGTGAAATCTTTTTAATACCATATCCTTTTAAAAGGGATAGGAATGCATCTATCTTTTCAATGTCTCCGGTAATTTCAATAATTAAAGCTTCTTCACAAACATCTACAATTTTAGCTCTAAAGATGTTTACATACTGCATTATTTCTGCTCTAGCTTTTTCATTTGGAATATTAACTTTAACTAGACATAACTCTCTTTTAACAGCATTTTCAGTAATATCTTTTATTTTAATAACATCTACAAGCTTATTCAGTTGTTTTGTAACTTGCTCCAATAATTTTTGGTCTGCTTTAACAGTAATAATCATACGGGCCAATCCTTCAACTTCAGATTCTCCAACTGTAATACTGTCAATGTTAAAACCTCTTCTTGTAAATAGGCCAGCAACTTTTTGCAATACTCCCGGCTTATCTTCAACTAATGCATTTATAACATGATATTCTAAAGCCATTTAACTCACCTATACATCTTTTTCAAGTTTATATTCACCAATCATTTCATCAATAGCTGCACCTGGCGGCACCATAGGTAAAGTTTCATCTTTATCTATTATAACATCAAGCAAAATAGGTTCATTATCCTTAATAGCTGATTTTAATGCCTCTTTAGTTTCTCCAGGTTTTGTAATTCTGGTTGCATTAACTCCAAAACTTTCAGCTAATTTAACAAAATCAGGACTTGCTCCTAATTTAGTTTCAGAATATCTTCCATTATATAATAAGTTTTGCCATTGATAAACCATTCCAAGAGTCCTATTTTCTAAAACAACTGCAATAACAGGAATATCATAATCTCTAATAGTAGCCAACTCCTGACAAACCATTAAAAATCCTCCGTCACCGTTAATAGATACAACAGGATCTTCAGGACATGCTACTTTAGCACCAATAGCTGCAGGCAATCCGAATCCCATAGTTCCCAAACCTCCGGAAGATATGAATTTACGTGGCTTTTGAGTATCATAGAAATGAGCCGCCCACATTTGATTTTGACCTACATCAGTTGTTAAAATAGAATCAGGAGTTAAAACTTCACTGATTTCTCGTATAACACTTTGTGGTTTTAATGGAATATCATCATAAGTAACTCTAGGGAGACATTCTTTTTTACGTTCTATAAGAAGTTTAACCCATTTTTTTGCATCTTCATTACTTTCATAATCTTTTAAAACATTAATTAATGAAGATAAAACATTTTTAGCATCACCTACAATAGGCAAATCAACATCTACATTTTTACCTATTTCAGCAGGATCAATGTCTATATGGATAATTTTAGAATTAGGTGCAAAACTGTCTAATCTTCCTGTTGCCCTGTCTGAAAATCTTATACCTACAGCTATAATCAAATCACTATCATTTATTGAATCATTAGCTACTTTTCTTCCATGCATTCCAAGCATACCTAATGCCATATCATCTGTTTCATCAATAGCTCCTTTACCAAGTAATGATGTCATGACCGGAGCATTTATTAAATAAGATAATTCTTTTAACTCCTGTGAAGCATTAGCTAATATAACTCCTGCACCTGCAAGGATAATCGGTTTTTTAGATTCCCTTATCAAATCACGGGCTTTTCTAACTTGTTTAATGTTTCCTTTTAAAGTTGGATTATAACCTGGTGTTGAAATTAATGAATCATCAAAAGAATCCAATTCTCCTTCCTGAATTTCTTTTGGAACATCAATTAAAACCGGACCGGGCCTTCCACTTTCAGCTATTTCAAAGCTTGTTTTAACAATGGAAGGTATTAAATTAGGATCTTTTGGCTGGAAACTGTGTTTAGTAATAGGCATGGTAATTCCTATAATATCAGCTTCTTGAAAAGCGTCATTACCTATTAAATGTGTTGGTACTTGACCAGTAATAGCTATGATTGGAGAAGAATCCATATAAGCAGTAGCAATACCAGTTACAAGATTAGTTGCACCGGGGCCAGAAGTAGCCAAACACACACCCACTTTACCGGAAGCTCTTGCAAATCCATCTGCTGCATGAGCTGCACACTGTTCATGTCTAACCAATATATGATCCATGTCTGCATCATATAACATGTCATAAAACGGTATGGTTTGTCCTCCAGGATAACCAAAGATTGTATTTACCCCCATTCTTTTTAGGGATTCAATTATTGCTTCTCCGCCTCTCATTATAAAAACCTTAATTTTTTTTATTTAATAATTAAAGTTTATTAATGAAAATATATAAAAGTATCTTAGTTTTTTTAAGAAAAATAGTGAAAATTAAAATTTGAAAAAAAAGTTATTTTAAAAAGTGATAAAGAACCGCTTTTTGTGCATGAAGTCTGTTTTCAGCTTCATCAAAGACCACTGATTGGGGACCGTCAATAACTTCACCGCTAACTTCCTGACCACGAATAGCCGGTAAGCAATGCATAAAAATAGCCCCATCATTAGCTAAACTCATTAAATCTGAATTAACTTGATAAGGTGCAAAATCTTTTTGTCTTTGTTCTGCTTCTTTTTCATCACCCATGCTTACCCAAACATCAGTATAGACTACATCCACATTATCAAGAGCGACTTTTAAATCAGAACTGATAGTAATTTCCTTATTATGATCTTTCGCTAATTTTTTGGCCGTATTAACAATGTCTTCGTTAGGTTCATAACCTTCAGGGCATGCTACAGACATGTCCATTCCAACAAGAGGTGCCATTAAAAGCAAAGAATTACATACATTGTTTCCGTCACCAACAAAACAAAGTTTTTTGCCTTCCAATTTACCTAAATGTTCCTTAATAGTTAACATATCAGCTAAAGCCTGACAGGGATGTTCCAAGTTAGTTAAACCACTGATAACCGGAACATCAGAATATTTAGCTAATTCCACAACATCATCATGTTCAATAGCACGTATCATTATTCCGTCTACAAAACGACTTAAAACTTTTGCAGTATCCGGAATAGGTTCTCCTCTACCCATTTGTAATTCTGAAGAGGATAAAAACAAAGCCTGACCACCTAACTGATACATACCTACATCAAAAGATACCCTAGTCCTTGTAGATGATTTTTGAAATATCATAGCTAATGATTTACCTGCTAAAGGTTTTTCTTCCATTTTTCCTTCTTTGAAATTTTTAGCTAATTCTAAAATATCCAGTACTTCATCTTTGATGTCACAAACAGACAATAAATTGCTCATAGTTTAACCCTTCTTTAATCTTAACAAAATAAAATATATATAATTATTATATATTAAAGTTTTCTATACCATTTAATATAACAAACAGAAATAAAAGCATATTATAAAGCTAAAAGGATTTTTAAGGTTTAACCCTGAAAAATAAAGCGAAAGTTTTAAAAAAAGGATTGAAAAAGAATTTAAAAATCTTTTTTACCTATTTTTCAAAAAATAATAATCCTAAAATTTAATTTAGAATTTCTTTCATGTGTTCTACTCTTTTATTAACAAGGTCCGTAGTTCCCACATCACTTCTGTGATATACATTACCTTTTATACAAGCACATGCTTTTTCAGCTATTTTTTCAGCTTCTTCAATACTGTCACCATCAGCTACAATACCTAATGCCCTGGAACCTGAAAGGTGAATACCGTCATCTTCAAGACCGACTGCTGCATAAAATACTTTAGCTCCCAACTCTTCAATAGCTTTTTCATCTACTTCAATGAGTTCTCCGCCATGAGAAGTTTCCGGATATCCCTCCGGAACTATATATTTACATACACTAGCTTTGTCATTGAATTCCACTTTATCTAAACTGCCATCTACAATAGCCTGACATACATCAGCTAATGGAGTTTTAAGTAATGGTAAAACATTCATAGCTTCAGGATCTCCAAATCTTGCATTATATTCTATTAATTTAGGCCCATCTGCAGTTAACATAAATTGACCATAAAGAATACCTTTATAAGGTTCTGCTTCTTTTGCAATAGCTTTCAATGTAGCTTCCATTATTTTTACTGCTTTATCATAATCATCCTGAGATAAAAATGGCAATAATCCTCCTTTATCAGAGTAAGAACCCATTCCACCAGTAATTGCACCTACATCTCCTTCAAAAGCATGAGGATGATCCTGTGCTGCAGGCATTGGTGCAAGGTGAGTTCCATCACAAAAAGCCTGAATAGTAAATTCTTCACCGATTAACCTTTCTTCAATGATAACTTGAGTAAAACCACCCATTGCATTGTCAATTACTTCTTTGGAATATTCTTTAGCTTCATGATTATCTTTTAAGTGGTCACCTACGATTTTAACTCCTTTTCCACCAGTTAAACCTACAGGTTTTACTACAACATCCCTGTCAAAGTCATCTAAAAATGCACTAACATCATCATAATTGTCAAATACTTTGTAAACAAGAGATCCTTCAATATTATAATCTTCAAATAATTTTCTCATGAAAGATTTGTCAGTTTCTATTCTGGCTGCACTTTGAGATGGTCCGACACAGCTAATTCCATTTTTTTCAAGTTCATCAACTATTCCTTTTCCTAAAGGAGCTTCAGGACCAATAAATGCTATGTCAATATTGTTATCCACAGCAAACTTGGCTACTTTTTCAATTTCTCCTTCATCACCCTGTGCAAATTCGGCTATTTTTGAGATACCAGGATTTACTTTACTCATATAACAATATAACTCAACATCATCTTTAAGTGCATCAGCTATTGCATGTTCACGAGCACCAGTTCCAACTACTAAGACCTTCATAATAATTCACCAATTTCTTAATATATTATAAATTTATATAAATAGACATTAAAATATATTACCTATATTTTAAGGGGAAATCTAATGGAACTAAATAATAATATGAAAGATATTACCGGAGATCCTAAAAAAGCTGTTAAAAAACTGGCTTATCCTATTATAATAAGTATGCTTCTTATAATGAGCAATAATCTCATAGATAGTATTTGGGTTGCGGGATTAGGTCCCGGACCACTAGCTGCAATCGGTTTTGTAACTCCATTGTTTCTTATTTTAGTCGGAATTGGAACAGGCATTGGTGCCGGTGTAAATTCATTAATTTCCCGATATGTCGGAAGCAAAAATCAAACTAAAGCAAATGAGGCAGCTGTTCAGTCAGTAGTTTTAGGTATTATTGTTTCCATAATAGTTACAGTTATTTTTGTAGTGATTCTAGAACCGACACTTTACATTATGGGAGCTAAAGACGTATTTAGCTATGCAATTGACTATGGTAGGCCATTATTTATATTTTCAATTGTTACAATACTTCCGGTAGCTTATGCAGGAATATTCAGAGCTGAAGGAGATATTAAAAGAGCAACACTTCCAATGTGTATTTCAGCTATTCTAAACATGATTTTAGATCCTATTTTTATTTATACTTTAAATTTAGGAATAGCTGGTGCGGCAATAGCTACATTAATTAGTATTTTTATTGAACTGCTGGTAATTCTTTATTGGATGTTTATAAAAAAAGATACTTACTTCAAATACACATTTAAAAACTTTAAAATCAATTTAGGAATGTATAAAGAAATTTTAAATGTAGGAATCCCAGCAGGACTTGAAGAACTTCTAATGGCAGTTGTTGCAATTGCAGTTAATTTAATCTTTGAAATAGTTGGAGGAACATCAGCTGTAGCTACCTATACGATTGTAATGAGATTAATAAGTATTGCAATAATGCCAACTATTGGAATTGCAACTTCAACTATTACAGTTGTCGGAATAGCTTATGGAGCAAAGAATTATAAAAATATCAAAATAGCTACAAGATATTCAATTAAATTAGGATTTATATTTTCAATTGTAACTTCACTGATATTTATTGTATTTTCCAACCAAATTGCGTTTCTCTTTTCATATTCGGCAAACAGCAGTTCACTTGCTCCAACAATCAGCTACATCTTAAATTTTGTATGGATATTTATAATTCCAGTAGCTTTCGGTGCAACAGCAAGTTATGCATTTCAGGGAATGGGTAAAGGAATAACAAGTTTTCTTTTAACAATGCAAAGAGAGGCTATTTTAGTGATTATATTTACATTTATCCTTGGAATCTGCCTGTCATTAGGAGTTCGTGGAGTTTATTACGGATTAGTTATCGGTAATGCTATCGGATCTGCTGTAGGGCTTTTATGTATTGAAATATTTATTAGCCGCTTACTTAAAAAAGCAAATAGTTAATTGTATTTAACACCCCCTCTACTCCCATTTTAATTTAGCTATATGATAATCAAAATAATCCGTCAAATACCTGGCATAACTTATTTTTGGAAGATTTTTAAGTTCTGAAGCCATGGAAGACTTACTAAAATTAGTTTCCTTGCTATTTGCAACATAACCTACTTTATCACTACCTACATAGACAGCTATTGCATCCTTATCGTAAGAATTATCCGGTTCCTTAACTAATTTTAATTTCATTCCTTCTTTAAATTGTACCTGTTTTTGAAAAGAAGTCCCAACTATTGTAATTAAATCTTTTTTTGAGTGTTGATTAATAGTTATTAGTTGCCTTACTTTTTTTCTAGCTTCTGTCTCCCTTTTTTTTAGTAAATCATCATCAATATTTAGTTTTATTTCTTTTTTAATTTCTGTCCAGTATTTTCTTGGTGAATAATCATCTAATAATTCAAGTATTACCCAACCAGAATCAGGCACATAATTATATCTTCCGGGATATCTGCAAAAATACTTGGCATATGATACTTTTGGAAGATTTGTAAGCTCACTAACTGATGAATAACATATTTCATGACCCAATTTTCTGAAACATAACCTATTTTCATGTCACCATAACATACGTTAATAAAGCCGCTCTTTTCTTTTACCAATCTAAAAACTAAATCATTGGAATTAAACATGCGGTCATATCCGCACATATGAACTAATTTATCCCTACCTTTCCTTTTTAAAATACCTTCATAACGTTTATCGGCAGCAACATCCTCCATGTCTCCCTTAATTTCAGCTTTTAAAGACAATGCCCATTGTTTTAAATCATTTAATTCACTATAACTACCAATTTCATCAATAGCACTATTAACTAATCTCATAGCCTCTTTTAAATTATGATTAGCCCTTGTTTCAAACATTGCAGATTCTAATTTTTCGTCTGCACTGTACCTTATTGCCTCTAAATCCACATAAGGATCATCATATACCTCTTCATCACCTTCATCATATTCATCATATCCTCCATATTCAACCTCTCTGACTCCACCACAAGATCTGCATACATCTCCTTCATCAACCCAACTACCACATCTTGGACAAATTCCCATTATATCACATCTTCAATTTTATCTATTAAGCCATGTTTTTTCATCATCCAATATTGGAACTTCTATTTCATCACTATAGTGACCTTTTCCAAGAGCTAAAAGGTCTGCTTCTATGTGTGTAGAACATATGCATAAATCATATGCATAATGAATAAGATTTGCTGCACCACTATTTTTATTCCTATAAAAGAATTCGAAAAACTCCTCTTTTCCACTACCTATATTTAAACTAACATCTCCAAAACTATCTGCTTCATAATCAATTTCAGGAAATTCTCCCCTTATTATTTCTTCATAAACATCATCGTCATGTAATGCTATCATCGGATCATAGCCTTCCGGTTGTATGCAATACAGCCATCCTGTTTTTCCATCATCATTTTTGTACTTTATAGCTGAAGCAACAGTTGTATGAGGGCCACAACAATCAAAACATGTATCATATCCACATTTAACATCTTCAATAAAATATCTGCTCATTTTTGAATTTCACCTTATTTAATGTCTATGTATATAACTTGTGTATTTAATATATTTAAAATTTTCCATTACTTAATAGAATTGTTAATAGCCAATGTAAAAATAATTAAAAAAAGTACAGATAATAAACCAATTCAGAATATATTTTTATAATGTAAAGATGTAAAAAGAATCTAAAAGCATTAAGAAGTGAAAATGGAATGTTTCTAATTGTTTGGAAAGTAATTTTTTTAAAAAAGGATAATCAAACAATTATAAATCAATTTTCCACTAACTGCCACAACATTTATATACTAACAGTTGCATATGCAAGAGTAATACTTGCACATGCAAGAGTCGAGGTGGAAAATGTCAGAAAATGCAAATGTGGAATTATTAAGAGGAGACCCAAAAAAAGCAATAAACAAATTAGCTTACCCTATTATAGGAAGTTTGCTTCTGATAATGCTAAATAACATTATAGACAGTGTATGGGTTGCAGGTTTAGGTTCAGACCCTCTAGCTGCAATAGGTTATATTACTCCATTATTTATGATTTTAGTAGGAGTAGGAAATGGTATAGGAGCAGGGGCAAACTCTCTTATTTCAAGATTCATCGGAGCAAAAGATAAAAAAGGAGCAGACAGTGCAACAGCACATTCATTAATACTGAGTATAGTTATCTCAATAGCATTTATGGTAATTTTCCTTATAATTTTAGATCCTATATTAAAAATTATGGGAGCTGCTGAAGTATTGGATTACTGTAAACAATATGGAGTAGTACTGTTTATCTGGACTTTTGCATTAGTAATACCTACAATCATCGGAGGAATATTTAGAGCAGAAGGAGATGTAAATAGAGCAACAATTCCCCTTGCAGTTACAGCTATTGCAAATATGATTTTAGACCCAATATTCATCTACACATTAAATCAAGGAATTGCCGGAGCAGCTATGGCAACAGGAATAGCTGGATTTATCGGTCTTTTAATGCAAATTTACTGGATTTATGTTAAAAAGAACACTTATCTTTCATACTCTCTTAAAAACTTTAAAAACAATATGAAAATGTATTTGGATATTTTAACAGTAGGAATTCCAGCCAGTTTAGAACAGCTTATTATGTCTGTACTAGCTATTGTTGTTAACTTCTTACTAACTATCGTAGCTGGAACAACAGCAGTTGCAGTATATACAGCAGGCTGGAGAATTATTTCAGTTGGAATCATACCAGCAGTAGGAGTAGGAACAGCAGCAGTTACAGTAGCGGGAGTAGCTTATGGTGCTCGGAATTATGATAAAATAAAAACAACAGTAAGATATGCTGTTAAAATCGGATTTATCGTTTCATTAATTACATGTTTATTAATCCATTTCTTTGCCGGCCAAATTGCATATATATTCTCATATTCATCAACAAGTGCTGCATTAGCTCCATTAATCACAGATTTCTTAAAAATAATGTGCTTATTTGTATTGTTTGTACCATTTGGTGCAACTGCAGGAAATGTATTCCAGGGACTTGGAAAAGGAACAATCTCACTTGTATTAACAACATTCAGAGAATTGATATTAGTTTTAATATTTGCATGCCTCATAGGATTAGTATTTAATATGGGTGAAATTGGAGTGTATATTGGAATGCTTATAGGAGGACTTATCGGTTCCGTAATAGCTTACGGAATTATTGAAATTTATGTCAAACGCCTAATCAGGAGAAATCAAAATGGGGCTTGAAGACGAAAAAGACGTTCCCACAATTCCTTTTGTTGGAACAATACACAGGAAATATGGGATATACATAAATAATAAAATGAAAAAGTACAATTTAAGTTTCGGACAGTACCCCCTTTTAATAAAACTTTATAAAGACGGGCCATCTACACAACAGGGATTAGCTGTATTTTTCCAGATTAATGAAAGTACTGTAACAAGAGCACTGAACAAGCTAGAAGAAAAAGAATATATTGAAAAACATCCCGATTATGAAAATAAAAGAAAAAATTATGTTAAAGTTACTTCCAAAGGTGCCGAAATAGCTAAAGAAGTTATGGACTACGATAAACAGTGGGATGAAATTTGCAGTGAAAATTTAAGCGAAAAAGAGTTTGAAGAATTTAAAACCACACTTAAAGAAATATATTCAACTATAGTAAAAAGAGAAGAAAAATGAGTTTTTCAACTCATTTACATTTTTTGAGGAGCTGGAACTCCTAAAATATCTAAAGCATTTTTTAAAGTAGTTTTAGCTCTATCAACTAAAACAAGTCTTGTATCTTCTACATCTGAACCAATAACTTGTTCAGCTTTATAGAATTTATTAAATGCACCAGCTAAATCCTGACAATATTGTGTAATATTGTGAATCCTTTTTTTATTAGCACAGTCTTCAATAACCTGTGGGAATTTAGCTATTGTTCTAATTAAATCTTTTTCATTTTCATCAGGAATCCAATCATCAGCTACACTTAAAGAAGAGATGTCTTTACCGGATTTTTTAAGTAATTTACATGCTCTTGCATGAGCATACTGAATAGAAGCACATCCTCGCTCAAAGCTTAATGCCTCATCCCATTTAAAGGTTAAGTGTTTTTCAGGGGATAATTTAGCTATAAAGAACCTGATAGCTCCAACACCAATATCTTCAGCCATAGGTTTAATTTCTTCATCAGTTAAATCAGGATTTCTGGATTTAATTTCATCAGATGCTCTTTTTACAGCTTCATCAACCAGTTCATCAACTGAAACAAATACTCCTTTTCTTGTAGACATGGATCCTGAAGGAAGTGTAATAAATTCATAGAATATAACTTCCGGAGGAATTTCTCTTAAAATTTCTTTAAAGATTACATTAATCTGTTGAGCTGCTAATTTGTGGTCTGAACCTAAAATATCTAAAACCACATCTCCCTGAGTGGCTTTGTATCTGTGATAAGCTAAATCTCTTGTTGAGTAAAGTGAAGTACCGTCAGACCTTCTAAGTACAAATTCTTTTTCGATTTGGAAGCAGGTTAAATCAATATAAGTTACATCACCATATGAGACAAATCCTTCATGGTCAAAGTATTTAATCATATCATCCACTTCACCACTTCTTACAAACTGACCTTCCCATACAAAATCATCGTGGTTTATATTGATTCTATGAAGTGTTTCCTTAATTCCTAAAAGACAGCTTTCAACTACTTCTTCGAATATTTTATTTAATTCAGGTTCTGCTCCACCTTCATATCTTTCAATCAGATTATCTACATGTGAAACTAAACTTTCATCTTCGTTTAATTTTTGATTGGCTTTGAAATATAATCTTCCAATCTTATGGTCGATTTTATCTCCTTCCTGATCTTCAATTTTTAAACCAAGTTCAGTAATTCCAAATACAATAATAGCTATCTGTCTTCCCATATCATTTACATAATACTGTGTTTCAACTTCCCTACCAGCTACTTTTAAAAGACGATTTAATGAATCACCAAAAATAGAATTCCTTACATGTCCAATATGTAACGGACCATTAGGATTAGCTGAAGTGTGTTCCAATATTATTTTTTCATCTGCCTTTGGAAGCTGACCATAATCTTTTCCGACATACTCTAAAAGCTTTTTAGAAAAAGCTGAGTAATCAATGAAAAAATTAACATATGGGCCGATAGCTTCTACTTTTTCAAATATTTCGGGAATTTCAAGTTTTTCTACAATTTCAGAAGCTATAAGATTCGGAGCTTTTCTTAATTTTTTAGCAAGTGAAAATGCAATAGTACTAGCTAAATCTCCCATGTCCGGATTTGGGGGAAATTCCAATCTAAAATTCTTTTCATCTTCAACCTGAAAATTTTCTAAAGTATCATCTACTTCAAACTTGTCTAAAGCATCACTTATAGCATCAATCGCCTGTTTTTCTATCTCAAAATACATTAACTCACCTTTAAATTACAAACCTCTTAACCAAAGAGAAATATTTCCAATATATGGAATAACAATAGGATGGCCATCCCAAGTTAATACCCTTTCATTTATTTGATCTGCTGTTGCATAATATGGGTCAGGATGACTGTTATGGTCTCCTTTAATCATATAATACGTTGTCCCATTTATTTCTGTAATATTAATTACCCTATGAATTACAGGTTCATTATACCATGTTGCATCATAAACAACAATATCTCCTACCTGTACATCATTAGGATCAAATTCATGAATTCCTAAAAAATCAGCTTTTTCAACAGCTACAATATCTCCCCTATAGAAAACAGGTTCCATACTTCCTGAAACAACTACATTTAAGTGTTGGGCAGCTATTAAAACTACTGCAAGAATAACGATGTAAGATATGATTTCTTTATAATCTGTCACGCTAACACCTTAATAATTAAATATATATTAATAATTATAAATAATTTAGCTAAAACTTATAAAATATTTTTAAACATGAAATTGGATTGACGGTTAAATTACTGATAAAATAAAATAAAAAATAATGTCAAACAGATGACACTATCCTTTTTTCTTAAAAGCTACTTCCAAAGCCATTTCAATAGCTTCTGCAGTCTGTGTTAAGTCCTCCATAGTGTGAGCACTTGAAATAAAGTTACATTCAAACTGACTTGGAGGAATGAAAACCCCTTCTTTCAGTAATGCTCTGAAGTATCTCAAGAATCTTTTTGCATCAGAATTATGGGCATCTTCATTATTGTAAACTGGAGCAGGGTTGAAATATATCTGAAACATTGATCCGCAGCCTACAGGAGTAATATTGTATCCCTGTTCATCAATTACTGATTGAATATTGCTTCTTAAAAAGTTTCCTTTTCTTTCCAAATCTTTGTAGAACTGATTATCTAACTGTTTTAATGTAGATATTCCTGCCTGAACAGATATTGGATTACCGCTAAAAGTACCTGCCTGATAAACTGGACCGTTAGGTGCTATCAATTCCATTATTTCTTTTTTACCTGCAAAGGCACCCATAGGCAAACCGCCACCTACAATTTTACCCATGGTAGTTAAATCAGGAGTTACACCATAATATTCCTGAGCACCACCTCTGGCTAATCTAAAACCTGTTATAACCTCATCAAATATTAATAAAATATTATTTTCTTCGGTGATTTTTCTTACAAATTCCAAAAATCCTTTTTTAGGTTCAATACATCCAATATTACCCATAACTACTTCCATAATAAGACATGCTATGTTATCACCATCTTTTTGGATTAAATCACTTAAAGCTTCTTCATCATTGAAAGGTACAGAATAAGTGTTTTTAGCTGTATCAAGAGGAATTCCTTTAGTATCCGGAACACAAGCCTCACCAGGTTTTCCCTTAACCAATGTATAATCATGAGCACCATGGTAAGCACCATCAAATTTAATGATTTTATCCTTACCAGTAAAACCACGGGCTAATCTAATAGCACTCATAGTAGCTTCCCCACCACTATTTACAAATCTTACCATTTCAGCACTAGGTATTCTGTCAACAACTTCTTTTGCTAAAATAATTTCATTTTCAGTTGGAGCGCCATAAGCAGAACCAATTGTTAATTGATTAGAAACTTCTCTGACTACTTTCGGATCTGCATGTCCAAGTATTAAAGGACCATAAGCCAAACAGTGGTCAATATACTTATTTCCATCAACATCATATATTTTTGAACCGCTAGCTTTTTTAACAAAAAAAGGATACGGTTCAAATGCACGAACTGGAGAACTAACTCCTCCAGGAATGAATTTTTTAGATTCTTGGAACAAATCTTTGGAAAACATATTATCACATTATAAATTTTGAATTAAAGAGTTTACACAGGCCACAGCTATTGGTGTTCCACCTTTAGGGCCTTCAACAATAATATTTGGAATATTTGAATTTCTCAAAGCTTCTTTTGAATCAGCAGCACCAACAAAACCAACAGGAACTCCAACAATAGCTTTAAGGTTCATTTCACCTTTTTCATATAAGTCCATAGCTTCAAAAACAGCTGTTGGAGCATTACCAGAAACAACAATTCCTTCAAAATCATTTTCTGCAGCATACCTCATAGCAGCAGCAGCTCTTGTAATCTGATTTTCTTTAGCTATTTTTTTAACTTCCTCATTTTTAATAAAGCATTCAACTTCTCCATCATATTGAGTTATACCATATTTAACCATATTAATATCAGTTAAAATTGTTTCTTTATTCCTTAAAGAAGTCATAGCTGCTTCAACAAAATCAGCACTCATATGTACAAGTTTAGCATATTCTGGATCAGCTGTAGAGTGAACAATACGTTCAACAATATCTCTTTCAGCCGGAGCCAAATCTTTAATGTCATCACCAATAAGATTACGAATAATTTCCCTACTTTTAGTAGCTATATCATAACCTTGTTTAGTTGATGCGCCCATAAACATCTGATTTTTCATAATATAATATATAATGTTAATATATTTATAATTTTAAAAATGCAATTATTTACCGTTAAAAATGTTATTTTAAGCTGTATGAATAAAATACTCCTATAAAACAATAGTATTGCTTTTATTCTCTTAAAATGAAAATAAGCTTCACTTACATAATACTAAAAAGAATATATTTCTGATTCGGGTTTTTTAAAAAACAAATCATGTTACAATATTGTTTTGCTTAAACCAAAGTGATTGATTACAAGATTAATAATAGCTGTAGCTTTAAAATACTAGTAATATCTCTAAAAAACAAAGACTGTGATGAAGCTAAAAATATTATTGAAAATAAAATAAAAAATAACCAAAAAATAAACCGGACTGAAATTGATAAACCTCGCATTATCACCATTAATGAGTTTTGAATGCACTATAGAAAAACAGCTAGAAAAAACTGTGCAGACACTAAATAAATTAATAAAATCAATACACCACAAGTCAGAATTTGTATTAGGCATGACTTAGCTATTAGTAGATAAATTTATTGAAAATAAAGAAACACAAATAAAATTAAGCAATATACTAAGTGATAATATGAGATTATTAGAATAATTTGGTCAGTCCAGATTTGAAGCTGGAGAAAAAAAAGGTATGAAAAAAGGCATAGAAAAAAATAAAGTAGAAACAGCTGAAAAATTATTAAAAAGAGATTTGTCAATGAAATTTGTATCAGAGATAACAGACATCCCAACAAGAGAATTAGAAACAATATACAAAAAGTAAGGTCATAATATGTTTACATTAGAAGAAGAATATAGAGAACAAAAATACAACGAAGGATTCGAAAAAGGATTCAAAGAATGAATAAAAAGAGGAATAAAAGAATCCAGCTTTGAAATAGCTGAGGAACTGATAAAAAAAGAAATGGATTTATATGACGTATCCTATGTAACCAATATTGGAATGGCAACTCTTGGTGAACTAAAGGAATCCATAAAAAATAATACATCATCTAAATTATCTGCAAAAAATGAATAGCTAAAATAATTCTATTTTATTTTTTAGATGCAGATAAACCTGCCAAATATCCTGTAGAAAATGCTATTTTGAGATTATATCCACCTGTAGGACCGACAGGTTCTAAAACTTCACCTGCAAAATATAAATCTTCAGTTATTGTTGATTCCATAGTTTTAGGATTAATATTCTCAATAGCTATCCCACCTAAAGTAACATGACTTAAATCTTTATTGAAAGCGGATATTTCAAATTTAAAATTTTTTAAAGCTTCAACTAACTTATTTTTTTGTTTTTTATTAATTCTGCTTAATTGAGTTTCCCCTTCAATTTCAACAGATTCTAAAAAGAATGGAATAAAATTATTAGTTAAAAAGTATTTTAAGTAGTTTTTAATGTATGTTTTTCCTTTATCCTGAAAATCATTAGTGAATTTAGTTTTTAATTCTTCCTGATTAAAATCAGGGCATAAATCAACAGACAAGACTTCATCTAATTTAACATCAGCATTATCCAAAATATTATAATCCACATTTCTGGAAATTTCACTACTTATATTTAAAATTCCAGGACCTGTTAAACCAACATGACTTATTAGAACATTATCTTTAATTTTGAAGTTTTTATATTTTATAACAACATCATATAAGGTAATTCCTGCAATATCTGACAAGTCTTTTTTAGTTATTAAAGGAACCAGCCCATATTTAATATCTGTAACCGGATTATCTGTCAGACAATATCCGTCTCCTGCAGAACCTGTTTTTGGAAATGTAGCTCCCCCAGTAGCTATTATGACTTTTTTAGCAATAATATCATTATTTATTACAAAATTATTTTCTTTTTTAATATCTGAAACTTTATAATTGTATTTTATAGTTATATCTTTTAAATAATCTTTTAAAATAGCTAATATATCTTGAGATTTCTCAGTTTCTGGAAATACTCTATTATTATCTTCAATTATAAAATCAAGACCTCTGTTTCTAAATAAGTCCAGTAGCATTTCATTTGTAAAAGTGTAAAAAGAGTGTTTTAAAAAGTTTTTATCATGAAAAGAATTTAATAGCTTTTTAATTGGCTTTTCATTAGTTATATTGCATCTGCCTCCCCCAGTAATAAGAAGTTTATGACCTAAAGAGGAGTTTTTTTCAAGCAATACAACATTTGAATCTGCAGAAGCAGCTATTGCAGCCATTATTCCTGCAGGACCCCCGCCAATTACAGCTATATCAAATTCTTCCATAACAATCAAAATTTAAGGAGTTAATCTGTGTCTGTCTCTTGGGAAGAGAACTGTTTCACGAATATTTTCAACACCAGTAAGTACCATAGCTAATCTGTCAGCACCTACACCCCATCCAGCGTGAGGAGGCATACCATATTCGAAAGCTTTTAAGTAGCTACCAAATGAAGCTACATTCAATCCTTTATCTTCAATTTGTTTTACTAAAACATCGTATTGGTGTACACGGGTAGCACCAGAAGATAATTCCAAGTTATTATACATTAAATCAAATGCATGTGCTTTAGTAGGATCTTTAGAATTAGGCATTACATAAAACGGTTTAATTTCAGAAGGCCATTCAGTTAAGAAGTAGAATCCTCCCATTACATCACCTAATGCTTTTTCACCTGCACGGGATAAATCTTCACCCCAGCTCATTTCAACATCTCTGGAGTTTACAATATCTACTGCTTCATCATAAGTTACAACAGGGAAAGGACCGTCTGGAACAGGCATTTCATGTTCCAATATGTTTAATTCTTCTTTACAGTCTTCATTGATGTCAATAATAACCTGTTCAATCATATTGTTGAGTATTTTCATTACATCAACATCATCCATAAAAGAAGCTTCTGCATCAATAGAAACAGCTTCGTTTAAATGTCTTAAAGTATCATGTTCTTCAGCTCTGAAAATTTGGCCGATTTCAAATACCCTATCCATTCCACTAGACATCATCATCTGTTTGTATAATTGTGGAGATTGACCTAAGAATGCTTCTTTTTCGAAATATGTAATTGGGAAAAGTTCAGTTCCTCCTTCAGTAGCAGAAGCTACAAGTTTTGGAGTGTTAATTTCCATAAATCCATTTTCATAGAAGAAATCCCTTACAGTATGGAACATTCTATTTTTAATTTTGAAAATAGCGCTGACATTATCTCTTCTTAAATCAATGAATCTTGAATCTAATCTTGTATCAATTTCAGCTTTAACTTTATCAGTAGGATCCATAGGAAGTGGCTGATTAGCTAAATTTAAAAGATTAATTTCTTTAGGAATAATTTCAACGCCAGTAGGTGCTTGGTTAGCTTCTTGAACTGTACCTTTAATAGCTACAACAGATTCTTTTCTAAGTTTTCTGATATCTTCAAGTATTTCTGCATCCACTTTTTTACTTGGTGCGGTAATTTGTACTTTACCTTCTCTATCTCTAATAATAACAAAGATGATTCCACCTAAATCACGGATTTCATGTACCCAACCCATGACGATGACATCTTGTCCAGTTAAATCAGGAGTAACATTTTTAGTATAATTTGTTCTTCTCCATTCGTTTAATAAACCTTGCATTGGTTCACCTCTAGGTTTTTTAAAAAAATAATTATAATAAAATTAAGTTTTCATTATATTAAGAAATTTAATTTTTATATTTAATAAAGTATTTGATTAACAGGCCAAAATCCATTTTTTATAAGTTAATTCAATAAAATCAGAAGCTCTAAAAAGATTAATTATCAAAAGTTACAGATTAAAATCAGCTAATAATTAATAAAAAAGAATATAAATCATGTATAAAATCAGTTAAATTATTAAACTTTATTAAATCGTGAATAAATCAACAGATTAAATTATTCCCTTTTAAAATAAGTAACATAGCTTTTATTTATTATTAAATATTATATATTAAAATACTAAAGACTAAATTGTGTGATTAGATGAAAAGTGACAATATTAAAAAAGGAATTCAAAGAGCACCACATAGGTCTTTACTTAGAGCATGCGGTCTTGGAGATAATGACTTTGATAAACCTTTTATTGGAATAGCTAACAGTTTTACAGAAATTGTTCCCGGACATATTCATCTCAGAAAACTTGTTGAATTTGTAAAAGAAGGAATAATAGCTGCTGGAGGTATTCCATTTGAATTTAACACTATGGCTATTTGTGATGGAATAAGTATGAATCACGAAGGAATGAAATATTCCCTTCCTTCCAGAGAAATTATAGCTGCTACTGTTGAAAGTATGGCTAAAGGACATAGTTTTGACGGATTAGTACTTATGCCTAGCTGTGATAAAGTAGTTCCAGGTATGATTATGGGTGCAGCCAGAGTAAATGTTCCGGCAATCGTAGTTACCGGTGGGCCAATGGCTGCCGGACAATATAAAGGTAAAAATGCAGATTTGATTACTGTATTTGAAGCTGTCGGTCAGGAATCTGCAGGCAAAATATCAGAAGAGGAAGTTTACGAAATTGAAAAATGCGCCTGTCCAGGTGCAGGGAGCTGTTCCGGATTATTTACTGCAAATACTATGGCATGTGTAACAGAAACTTTAGGATTATCCCTGCCATTTTGTGCTACAACTCATGCAGCAGATAAAGCTAATGAAGAAATGGCTTACAATTCAGGTAAACAAATCATTAAATTAGTAGAAGCTGATTTGAAACCGTCAGACATTTTAACACAGGAAGCATTTAACAATGCAATTACAGTAGATATGGCTCTTGGCGGATCAAGTAACACTGCACTTCATATACCTGCAATAGCTAATGAAGTTGAAGGTGTTGAAGTTACTCTTGATTTATTTGACAAAATCAGCAGAGTAGTTCCCCATATTTGTCTAATTTCTCCAGCAGGTACAGACACAATGATGGACTTACATAAAGCTGGAGGAATTCCTGGAGTATTAAAAACACTTGGAGATAAAATTGATACATCTGCTGTTACTGTTACAACAAAAACATTAGGAGAAAACATTGAAGATGTTGAAGTTACAAATACTGATGTTATCCATCCGTTAGATAATCCTATACATAAAGATGGTGGAATAGCTATATTAAAAGGAAATATTGCACCTAACGGATCAGTTGTTAAAAAAGGTGCAGTTTCACCAGATTTAATGCATCTTAAAGGACCTGCCAAAGTATTTAATAGTGAAGAAGAAGTTACTCAGGCTATATTTGACCATAAAGTAGAAGAGGGAGATATTTTAGTAATCAGATATGAAGGCCCTAAAGGCGGTCCCGGAATGAGGGAAATGTTAAATCCTACTTCTGCACTTGCAGGTATGGAAATCAAAGATGTAGGTCTTATTACAGATGGAAGATTCTCTGGAGGAACAAGGGGTCCCTGTATTGGACATGTATCACCTGAAGCAATGTCTGACGGTCCTATTGGAGCTATTGAAGATGGAGACATAATAGAAATTGATATTGAAAACAGATTTATAAATGTGGAATTATCTGATGAGGAAATATCAAATAGATTAGCCAATAGAAAGAATCCAAAAAGAGATGTTGACGGATGGTTATCAATATACAGCAAAGTTGTTCAATCAGCAGATACTGGAGCTATATTGAGGTAATTTAGATGGAACTTTTAAGATATGATGATATTGATTTATCACAAACTGTTAAAAGATCAGAAGAAGATGTAAACAATGTTTTAGATGCTGTATCTGATATTCTAAAAAATGTCAGGCAAAACAAAGATCAGGCATTGAAAGATTATACACAAAAATTCGACAAAGTCACAATAGATAATTTAAAAGTTACAAATGAAGAAATAAAAGAAGCTTATGATACAATAGATGATACTTTATTGGAAGCTCTAAAAAAAGCAGCTGCAAATATTGAAAAATTTCATAAAAAAGAAATTCCTGAAGAATGGAATATTGAAGTTAGGGAAGGAATAACTGCCGGACAGATTGTAAGGCCAATAAACAGTGTTGGATGTTATATTCCCGGAGGAAGAGCAGCTTATCCGTCTACAATTTTAATGACTGTAATTCCTGCAAAAATAGCGGGAGTTAAAAAAATTATCTGCTGTTCACCACCACAAAAAGACGGTAAAATAGGTAATGCAATTTTAGTAGCTGCTCATTTAGCTGGAGCAGATGAAATATATAAAGTAGGAGGAGCTCAGGCTATTGGAGCTATGGCTTATAGTACTGAAAGTGTTCCTAAAGTTGAAAAAATTGTAGGTCCCGGAAATATTTTCGTAACAGCTGCTAAAAAATTAGTATTTGGTCAAGTAGATATTGAGTTTCCAGCAGGACCATCTGAAGTGCTGATACTTGCAGATAAAACAGCTAATGCAGAATATATTGCTACAGACATATTATCACAAGCAGAACACGACCCTAAAGCGTCATGTTTTTTTGTAACAGATGATGAAAAATTAGCTGAAGATGTTTCAGAAATTGTAGATAAAAAAACCGAAGATGCTCCAAGATCTGAAATCATAAAAGAAGCTCTAGCTAACAGTGGAAAAATTATTCTTACTGAAAACTTTGAAGATGCAATATATGTTACAAATGAATATGCTCCAGAACACTTAGTTATTATGACAAAAGATGACGAAGGGGTATTAAGTAAAATAAATAATGCAGGATCAATATTCTTAGGCAAATATTCTCCGGTTGCATGTGGAGATTATGGATCCGGAACCAACCATGTTCTTCCAACTGGTGGAGGGGCTAAAATGTATTCCGGACTGTCTACAGAATCATTTATTAAAAAACCAACAGTTCAAAAAATCACACAAGAAGGTTTGGAAAAAATATCTAAGACCTGTATCCCAATAGCAGAATATGAAGGATTATTTGCACATGTTGACTCAATCAAAACCAGATTAAATAAATAGTCTGGTTTATTTTTTATTTTTCATATGCTTGCCAAAAGCATTAATTATAACTAATATATAATAATTAATCATGTCCACTTTACATAAGATGAAAGTTTTAACTGACTCTGCTCAGTATGATTTATGTGATTATGTAAATCATCAAAAATCATCACAAGTAAATCTGCCTGGAATATACCATGCTACAGGTCATAATGGATGTCAAATACCATTATTTAAAACACTGCTTACAAACAAATGTAAAAATGACTGTAAATACTGCATTAATCAGTCTAAAAGAACTTTCACCAGATTAGAGTTAAAACCTGAAGAACTAGCTAAAGCTTTTATGACATACTACAATAAAGGTCTTGTAAATGGTCTGTTTCTAAGTTCAGGTATTGCAGACAATGAAGATTCTACAATGGAAAAAACAATAGAAACCTGCAGATGTCTTAGAAAAGATTATGGTTACGATGATTATATACATCTAAAAATTGTTCCTGGAGCATCAAAAGATTCTATTAAAAGAGCTATGGCACTAGCTAATAGAGTCAGTATTAATATTGAAGCAGCTACACCAAGCGGTTTGGCTGAACTGTCATCTACAAAGGATTATAAAAAAGATATACTGAAAAGATTACATTGGATAGATTCACTGGAAAACAGTTCTACAACATATCCAAATTCTACTCATACAACACAGTTAATTATCGGTGCAAATAACGAAACAGACAGAGAAATTCTACATAGAATAGATAAAATATACAAAAATTCCAAATTGCATAGTGCATATTACAGTGGATTTACACCTATTGAAGGTACTGAATTTGAAAAAAAAGACAGCTGCAATAGCCAAAGAGTAGGTAAGCTTTACAATGCAGACAGTTTATTAAATGATTATAATTACAAACTTAAAGAATTAGTATTTGAAGATGATGATAGATTATCCTTAGATACTGATCCTAAAATTTTAGCTGCAAATAATATGAATATATTTCCTGTAGAAATTAATAGTGCACCATTTATTGACCTGATAAGAGTTCCGGGCATTGGTGTAAAATCAGCTAAAAAAATAATTTCTATTAGAAAAAAATACAGATTTACAAAAAAAGAAGAATTGAAAAGATTAGGAATAGCTGTAAATAGAGCTGAAAAATACATTAAATTAGACGGAGAATATCAGCCTAGTTTAGATATCTTCGAATAATTCCCAAATCTCAGGATATTTTTTAGAAACTGCTTCATCAATTAAAACTGAAGCCTCTTTACTAATACTAAATTCAGGTTCTGTTTTTCTTAAATATCTAAATACTGCTGCAGATTGTGAAGACCATAAAGTAATTCTTGGATTTTTATCAACGATCTCTTTAACTTCAGCTACATTCTCTAAGATTTTTTCCTGTTCTTTTTGATTTTGTATGCTTTCTTCATCACTTTCACTGCCAGGTAAGTCTTCGGATGATGTTTCAATATCTTCAACTTCCTCTTGGTTGACATCCTCATCGCTATCCTCTTCCTCATTATCTATCTGTTGATTTTCATCTTCTTCTACAATATCTTCTTGATTATCTACAATATCTTCACCAGTTTCATCTTCTTCAGAAGTATCATCATCAAGAGATTTCGTATCTTCTACAATTTCCTCACTAGACTCCTCATTTTCAGCAGCTTCTTCTACAATTTCTTCATTAGATTCATCATTTTCAGGACTTTCTTCTGCAGATTCTTCACTAGAAGAATCATCTTCATCAATATTTTCTACAATATCTTCACTAGATTCTTCTTGTTTTTCATCTTCACTTAACATGTCTTCCAGAGATACTGCAGAATTACTGTCAAAGTCTTCATCATAAAAATCAGGAATTAAAGAATCTAATCCTTTCCCTAAACCTGTTGATTTTTTAGCCATCTAATTACCTCCATCCCGTTCTATAATTTCTTTAGCTAAACTTAAATAAGCTTTTGTACCTGTACTTTCAGAATCATAAATTAAACAAGGTTTACCATAACTTGGAGCTTCAGCTAACCTGATATTTCTTGGAATCACTGTGTTAAATAATAGATTTGTACTTCCAAAATGATTCTTAAGTTCTTTGTAGACATCTTTACTAAGTCTTGTTCTTTTATCATATAATGTCAGAAGAATACCTTTAATCGGAACAGGTGTTCTAAGTCTTTTTTTAACTAAGTTAATAGTATTAATTAAATCAGCTACTCCTTCCAATGCATAATATTCTGCCTGAATAGGTATAAGTACACTGTCTGCTGCAACTAATGCATTAACTGTTATAACACCTAAAGAAGGAGGCAAATCAATAAAAATATAGTCAAACAAAGGAGGCAATTCCTTAAGAGTTTCCTTTAAAACAATATGATAATTTTCCTTTTTGCTTAATTCAACACCTGCTCCACTTAATGAAATATTACTTGGGATAATAAATAAATTTTTGATAAATGTAGGGATTGTTACTTTTTTAACACTTACATCCCCAATAATTGCATCATAAATTGTATTTTCTAATTTTGTTTTATCAATCCCAAAGCTGGTAGTTGCATTACCTTGAGGATCCATATCAATTACCAAAACAGTTTTACCCATTACAGCTAGTGAAGTTGCTGTATTAACTACAGTTGTAGTCTTTCCACAGCCTCCTTTTTGATTCATTACAGCTATTATTTCACTCATTAGTTAATTCTCCTTATAAATGATAAGTTTTAAGTTATTAGAAATAAGTTTTAAGTTATATCTTACAAGAGATAACTTCTAAGTTATTAGAAATAAGTTTTAACTTTTAAGAAATAACTTATAGGATATAACTTTTAAGAAATAAGTTAAAAGAGATAACTTTTAATTAATAACTTATACCTCATAACTTAAAAGAGATAAGTTTTAAGTTAAAAGGTTTAATGTATAAGTTATATTTTATAACTTCTATCTTATAAATTCTACGTTTTAAGGAATAAGTTATAAGTTAGATATTTTAAGTGATAACTTATAAAGAATAAGAAATAAGTTAATAGTTAGTAGTTATTAGTTATAAGTTTTTAGTTATAAGTTATAAATTATAAATAAAATGTAATTGAAAAAATTTATAAATCAACAAAACAAATATTACATGAAATTAATTTTGTCTTAAAATAATTTCAATAAAAATGGAGGCTTAAAATACGAAAGTAAAAATAGCTATAATCATATTAGTATTTTTCTTAACATTATCCTCAGCATATGCAATGGATAACGAACAAAATAATACATATGATACAATTCAAGAAAATGAAATTTCAAATGAAAATAACATAACCCTAGAAGATAACTATATAAATCAAAGTAATATTAATGAAATTAATTTAATGAATAGTAAAACTAATACACATGTATTAGGTCATGATTATAAACTAAATCACAAAGGATTACCATTTATTGTTACCTTAAAAGATATTTATGGCAATCCATTAAGTTCAGAAACAATTATTTTTACAATACATGGAGTGAGTTATTCCCGTGTATGTCAAGAAGATGGTAGTGCCCGTTTAAATATTAATTTAGAATACGGAACATACCCTATAACTTATACTTATCAAGGAAATACATTTTACAACCCATGTAGTGGATCTGCTACAATTTCAATGATTAATTATAAATTACAACCGTCACTTTCTGGATTAGATATAAGTAAATACTATGGCGATTCCAACCAATATGTAGTAACTTTAAAAGATAATAATCAAAATCCTATGAAAAATTGTAATATCAACATCAAAATAAACGGAATTACTTATACCAAAATTACAAATGACAATGGTAAAGTTTTTCAAAATATAAATCTTTATTCTGGTAAATATACAGTATCCACCACATATTTAGGTAATAATTACTATTATGGATCAAGTATCACAAATACTATAAATGTTAATCGTAAAGCAACAAGTTTATCAGGTAACGATTTAACAAAATATTACGGAAATCCAGAACCTTACAAAGTTAAACTCGTGGATTATAAAAACAACGTTTTAAACAATAAAGATGTGCAAATTACAATTCACGGTGTAACTTATACAAAAACTACTGATAACAAAGGATATGCAACATTAAACATAAATCTTCAAGAAGGAAAATACATAGCATCTTCAGTCTATAGTGGTGATGAATATTACTCAAACTCAAATCATGTTAATAATGTCATTATTATTAAAAAGTCAACTTACTTAATAGCAAATAATTTAAATAAATATTTTGATGAAACAAGTAAATTTAATGTTAAATTAACAGATGGTAATACAGGTATCGCAAATAAAAATCTTATTTTCACAATAAATAATGAAGAATATACAAAAACAACAGATAATAATGGAAATGCATTCATAAATATCAATTCAAACCATATAGGAAAATATAAAATCAGCATAACATTTAATGGTGATGATTACTATAAAAGTTCAAGCATTATAAAAGAAATTAATGTAAACAAACATCCCACCACATTATATACAAATGATTTAAAATTATTTATTGAAGAAAATAAAACCAAATGTTTTAATATTACCTTAAAAGACAATTGGAATAGAGGACTTAGTAATCAGCTAATCAATATTAATATTAATAACACAAACTATAGTCTAAAAACAGATACACATGGTCAAGTTAGCTTAAAAATAGTTCTAAAACCAGGAACATATAAAATTACTTCCAAATATGCAGGTAATGATTATTACATGCCATCAAATAAAATAAATAACATTATAGTTGATAGTAATATTTTCAAATATACAATACTTATTCCAAATTACTTAAATGTAACAAACTTTGGTTGGCTTATAAAAGCAGGTTGGCTTAAATCAGAATATATAGCCTCAGGAGGGATAACTGGAAATATTAAAATACCAGTTACAAGATTATTAAACATAGTTACAAATACCAAAGAATATCAATATTATACTGGAATGCAAAAATCAGATGGGGATTCAGG
>OLPR01000147.1_pt1 | contig 69598 bp, 95 predicted proteins | sample 1672761 | NCBI WGS metagenome assembly OLPR01 (sample SAMEA3136721, study PRJEB25190) | human gut metagenome | biome: human gut; feature: human-associated habitat; material: faeces | place: Austria | collected 2013 | reverse complement strand
ATCTATGTGGCCTGCGCAGGCCCTCATTATTATCCGCTGCGGGACAAGGGCTATCTGCTCCGGGATAAGGATGGCAAAATCGCCATCCGGGAATGGTGGACGGGCTTTACCGCCGTGCTGGATCTGACGCATCCCGAGGCTTCCCGCTGGTATCACGGAGAGCTGCGCCGCCTGATGGAATGCTATGGCGTGGACGGCTTCAAGTTTGATGCGGGAGACGTGTATTTCTATCAGGACGACGACCAGTCCCACGTGCCCATGCTGGCCCGGGAGCAAACCGCCGTTTTTAATGAGATCGGCGCGCAGTATTCCCTCAACGAATTCCGGGCCGCTTGGAAATTCGGCGGTCAGCCCATCGCTGCCCGTCTTCACGACAAGTATCACAGCTGGGATCATTTCGGCCTGAATACGCTCATCCCCCACACCCTGCTGCAGGGTCTGCTGGGCTATGCCTATTGCTGCCCGGACATGGTGGGCGGCGGCATGATCGGCTGCTTTGATAAGGGTCAGAAAATGGACGAGGAGCTCTTCGTCCGCTGGGCGCAGGCCAACGCCTTCATGGGGATGATGCAGATGTCCGTCTCTCCGTGGCGGGTGCTGACGGAGGAAAACGCCGCGCTGGTGGTGGAAGCGATGAAGCTCCATGCATCGCTGGGCGAAAAATGCTACGCGCTGGCTCAGCACGCCGCCAAGACCGGCGAACCCATCACCCGCCATATGGCCTACGCCTTCCCCGATGAAGGGCTGGAAGGCGTGGATACCCAGTTCATGCTGGGCGACGATCTGCTGGCGGCGCCTGTTCTGGAACAGGGAGCGAAGGAAAAGAACGTCTTCCTGCCCCGAGGCCGATGGCAGGACTGGAAAGGACAGGTCTGGGAGGGAGGCCGCGCGGTTACGCTGCCTGTGACCCTGGCGGATATTCCCCATTTTGCCCGGTTGTGATGGTTCCGTGAATATGCCAAAAACCCGACTGACCGATTGGTCAGCCGGGTTTTTGCGGCGAGCTTCCTGCCGGATGCTTTCAGCCGGATTACCGCTTGGTGGTCCGAACCTTCTTGGGCAGCGGTTTCACTTCCCACAGATACTTGCTCATCACGTAGCCGAAGCGCTTCCCATACTTCACGTAAGCCCATCCGTCGTCCAGGTATTCCCGAACGATGATCTTCGTGCCGTAGGGAATGTTGCCGATCTTGTTGCCGGTATTGCTCTTGGGCGTACTCCGCAGATTCAGGGACTTCCCGTCTTTCGTATACACATAGCGTGTATCCGCCAGCGCAATCAGCGGCAGCAGCGTCGTCGCAACAATCACGACAATGCACAGGAACGCAAGCGTCTTTTTCATCCGAAGCCTCTCCTTTCGCAAACCGGATTTCCCGCAGGGAAAAGAACAAACCCCGCATGGCGAATGTTTTGCTTCATAATATTAACATATTTTTACAAAAAAGTCATCACTTTATCGAAAAATTTGTTTCGTTTCTAATTCCTTTTGTAAAATAAAAACAACATTTTATTTCGACGATAATTCTCCGCAAAGAATCCCCAATTCATTTCGAATCACAAAGGAATCCCAACTCTTCGTTTCCACAAAGAAACCGCCCCATCTGCCAAAAGCAGCTTGGGGCGGTTTCTCTTTATGCGTTTTTCAGCACCGCTTCATCACTTCGGCGAAGAAGCAGATGGTGTCCTTGAGCTGGGCCACGGGGATGCGCTCGTTGGCGTTGTGGATCAGTCCCCGCTGCTCCTTGGACATGGGCATGCCGCTGAAGCGGTACACATGCTCGCTGATGGGGCCGTAGTGGCGGCTGTCGCTGCCCGCCAGCATCAGATAGGGCGAGACCAGCACACCGGGATAGGCGGCGCCGATGGCGCTCTTCAGCCGGTTCCACGGCTCATCGCCGGTCTGGGAGACCGTGCTGGGTTCGCCGCCGGAGACGAGCTTCACCTCGACGGACGGATCGTCCACGATGGTCTTCAGCCGGGTGATGGCCGCCTCGATGGTGTCCCCGCTGATGAGCCGCAGGTTGATGCCCGCGTGAGCAGTGGAGGGCAGCACGTTAAAGGCTTTGGAGCCCTGAGCCATGGTCAGGGCACAGGTGGTGCGCACCAGCGCGTTCAGCTCGCCTCCAGACCTGCGGCACACCAGATCCAGCAGAGGCCCGAAGCACCACAGGTTGGCGAACAGCAGCTTGTAGCCAAAGCTGGATTCCCGACCCAGAATATCGAACATCTCCCGGGCGGGAGGGGTCAGGGTAAAGGGCATGGCGTGATCCTGAATGCGGCTCAGCGCCCGGCCCAGAATGCCCAGCGCCTGACGGCTGGCCGGAGCGCTGGCATGACCGCCCTTGCCGGACGCGGTCATGTCCACGCTGACGGTCCCCTTTTCCGCCGTTCCGATCAGCGCCGCGCTCTTGCTGACGCCGGGGAATACCCCATCCACGATGGCGCCGCCCTCGTCCAGCACAAACTCCGGATGAATGCCGCGCTTTTTCAGTTCTTCCACAATGGCAGGCGCGTCGCCGCCGAAAATTTCTTCATCGCCGCCAAAGGCGAAATACACGTCGTTTTCCGGCACGAAGCCCTGCCCAATCAGCATTTCAGCGGCTTCCATCACGCCGTGCAGGGTTCCCTTGGTGTCCAGCGTGCCACGGCCCCAAAGCTCCCCGTCCTTCACCACCGCGCCGAAGGGCGGCTCCTGCCATTCGTTTTCGTTCACCGGCACCACGTCATAGTGCGCCATCAGCACGGAAGGCTTCGCACTGCTCTTGCCCTTCCAGTGGTACAGCATTCCCCGCCGGCCCAGGATTTCCCGGGGACAGGTCTTCGTCACCGCCGGATAGGCCTCGGCCAGCAATTTCTGGAAATCTGCAAAGGCCTGCGGGTCTTCCAGCTTTTCATCCGGGTAGCTGACCGTTTTCAGCCGAATCATATCCTGAAAGCGTTCCAACGCCCGCTTTTCATCTACCGGGAAATTCTCCGCTTCCGTCTTTTCCATGGGATAGGGCTTGAATTGCAGGGCACGAACCACGATCACTGCCAGCCAGAGCACCAGCAGCCCCAGAAGGATCCATACCAGTGTCATTTGTTTCCACTCTCCTTTTCCGTTCCGATCATGCCTTTCCGATACAGAAGCCGCGCCGCGCCGATGGCGATCAGCGCGCCCACGGGCACCAGCACGCTGACGCTGCTGCTCAGGCTGGGCACCAGCAGGAACAGCACCACCATGAACAGCATGGGAGCCGCCGCGATCTTCGGGTTCTTGGATACGAACACTACGCCCAGCGCGCCGAACAGGGACGGCAAAATGTTGTCAAAGGCGGGCTTCAGCACCGGGGATTCCAGCACCGGCTCCAGCAGCCGCAGACCGAACACGCCGATGGCGATCACCACCACCGTCACAATAGAGCTGGACGCAATGGCGATGGTAGAGATCACCTCGCCCTCCTCCGTCCCGGCCTTGACCTTGGCCGCCTGCATGGCGTTCAGGGCACAGGGCACCTTTAGGTTGGTCAGGTTGCCCGTCACGAAGCCCAGATAGGTTCCGCCGGTGCCCAGCATGGGCACGTAGGTCAGCACCTCGATAATGCCCACCAGCCAGTACATGGGCGCTACGCCCAGCAGGGCCTTCAGCACCGCCGTCAGCGGCGGCCACGCATTGTAATACACGCAGATGGCCAGTGGAACGGCCAGCATCATCATAAGAAGCAGCGCCGTCCAGACGCGCCCGTAGGTATATTGTTTCTCCTCATAGGGAGACAGCTGCTTGTCCATTCTCTTTCCATCCCTCTTAAGCCATCAGCGCCGTAATGGGAATGCTCAGCGCCATCGCGCCCAACATGCACAGGGGCAGGGCGTACTGCTCCAGCCACGTCCATTTCAGCACCCGGATCAGAATGCCGCACACGCCCATCAGCAGCGCCGAGACCAGCGCCACCACGATGGGGATAAAGCCCGGCACGCCGTCCCGCACATTGGCGAACAGAAGCCCCAGAAACGCGGAGATCATCCCCAGAAACAGCGCGTCCATCAAGATCCCGCGCCACTTTTCATCCTTGCCGCCCAGGCTGTTCATGCCCTTCTGCAGCTTTTTCAGTCCGAACAGGATCAGGACGATGCCCGCAATAATGCCCAGCGTCATCGTCCACGCGATCACTGCGAAGGTCTGGGCGCTGGTAATGGTTTCCGTCACCCCGGCACCGACGGCGTTGGCGGCGATGGTGGCTGCGGGCAGTTCGTAGGTCACAGCGCCCAGAATACTCAGCCGCAGCCACGGGAAGGGCAGGCCGAGAAAACGATTCAGCGTCAGTACGCCGATCAGGATGGACACGGCCGGTGCCAGCGAGAACAATCCGCTGGACAGGATCGTCTTGCGAATGGTCCCCTTGGACAGGTTCAGCTCCCGGGCGCGCCGCACGGCCTTCACCAGAAAGAAGACCGATTCCGCCAGCACCGCAGCGATCACGATGCCGGACAACCAGAACAGAAACGGGTCATTGACGGAGAACGGCATATTCTCCCACCTCCCAGGATAAGTTCAGGATCAATACTTCCGCATTGTAGCATTCCTGCAAGTCCGCGTCAATGGCGGGTTTCAGCGTTCAATGGTGTCGTCCTCGAAGCATTCCCGCATCAGCCCGGAGCGGCCCATCACTCTCCCCTGCCCTTCCAGATGGGACGCATCGCCCAGCCCGCAGCAGCGGAAGATGATCTTTCCCTTGGTCCTTTCCTCCGTTACCAGCGTCGTCACCGAAGCGGTGGGCATAAAGAACGCCTGCCACAGCACCGCCGGAGAGATCATCATCAGATGGGACAGAATCGCCATGCTGATGCCGAAATGGCAGAACAGGGCGATGGTTTTGTGATTGTTTTCGCCTGTATACAGGTTTCCCTGACGAATCAGCCCGTAGCGGGCCAACAGCTCGTCCACCCCGACGGCAGTCTCGTCGTAGACCTCCGCCACATCGCCGGTGCGAAGGAGCCCATCCTCCCGCCACTGGGTGGGATGCAGCAGCTTCTCCTGCGCCGTCCAGTACTGGGGCATCAGGTTCCACGGACAGCGGCGCTTGCCGGTGTACGGCTCGTCGAACCCGCCCCAGAACTCCCTCAACCACGGCAGTGTCTCTCCGGTGCGCCCCAGCGCTTTCAGCGTGACGCCGGCGGTGTCCTGCGCCCGTCCCAGCGGCGAAAGATAAAAGTCGTCAATAGCGGCCGACTGCAGCCGCCGGGCCAGCAGTTCCGCCTCCACCCAGCCCTGCTCCGTCAGCGTGTCGTGCTCATAATCGGGGTCTCCGTGCCGGATCAGCAAAATTTTCATTGTTCTTTCCCCTTTCCGCTGCCTTGCATTTTTGCCAGTATATCACATTTTTCCCGCGCCGCCAACCTTTTTCGCCCATGGAAAACCCTCCTGCGAACTTTTCCGTCCGCAGGAGGGTCTCTTTCCTGATTTCTTTTCCGTCAGGCGTCGATGGAATCGTGGAACTGCATCGGCACCTTCCGTCCATACACCCGCATGGAGCGCATGGCCATGCCCGGCAGGCTCTTCAGGATGCGCACCCGGAAGGCGTAGCCCCGCATCTTGCCCAGCGGAATGATCCGCTTGTGGCCGATGCTCTGTCCCTGAGCCAGCGGCACCCAGCGATCCAGTCCGTCCTTGGTGCACCAGTAGGCGGGCCAGCGGGTCTCCACCACCCACTCCAGCACGTGCTGGCCTTCGGTCTGGTCCTCCATCAGCTCGATATATTCCGCGTCCACCGGGCCGTCGAACCAGACCTCCATCCGTTCGCCATCCAGCAGCGTTTCCGTCATGCCCGCGTGAACGCCCAGCTCCCGGTTCACGATCTCGCCCAGTTCCCGGAAGGAATCCACCTGATCCTGACTGATGAGACCGTCCGTATCCGGCACGCAGCCAATGAGCAGATTGGCGTTCCGGCCCACGCTGGTCAGGTACCGCTGGAACAGATATTCGCCGCTGTAGGTTTTGTCCGCGTCCATGGGATGATACATCCAGCCGCCCTTATAGGCGTACATCACGTCCCGCACCGGCATATCTACCTCCACGGGCGCCCAAATGGGATCCATGGGGTCGCCGGGAGAGTCGGGGGTCACGTTGTCCCGCTCCGGCTCCGTCTGATAGTGGGCGCAGGACCAGCACTCCGGCACGGCCACGCCCTGTTCGCTTCCGCTCCACCGCAGCACGTTGGGGATGCCGGGGCAGCCGCCGAAGCAGATCAGGTTGGGGGCGATTCGCTTGAGCAGGCCGGGGATATCCGGGCCGCCCTTTTCGGGCCGGAGAATGCCGCCGTCAAACCAGATCTCAAACAGGGGGCCGTAGCCCGTGATCAGCTCCTCCAGCTGCCGCAGCAGCAGGTCGTTCAGCTTTTCCCGATCCAGCATCCCGTCCTCCCGGGTGCAAAGGTCGCTCAGATAGCGTCCGCCCAGACTGTAATATAGGCCCGGCTTGATGCCGTATTTATGGCAGGACTGCACAAATTCCCCCACTACGTCCCGGGGAACGGCGGAATTGCCCACATGATAATCATGCACCTTGGTGGGCCAGAGGCAGAAGCCCGTTCCGTGCTTGGCCGTCAGCAAAGCGTACCGCGCCCCTGCGGCCTTGGCCGTGCGCAGCCATTGATCCGTGTCCAGCTTTTTGGGATTCCAGCACTGGATATCCGGGATGGGGTCGCCGAATTTCCATTCCGGTGCAAAGACCTCCATATCAAAATGGAAAAAGACCCCCAGTTCGCTCTCGTGCCATTCCAGCATTTCCGCCGTCGGTTTTGCCAGCGTCATCGTGTTTGTTCTCCTGTTTGAATTAGGATTCAGCTTTTCTTCTTCTAAAAATAGGAAGAAGCCCAGCCGAAAAAGTTCCGGCTAGGCATTCGATACGGATCGTCAATTTCCCTGTTTGGTGTTCAGCACTTCCTGCCAGAGAGTGTTGTACACCGTCAGCCAGGTCGCGTCCAGATCGTTGAAATATTCGCAGTTGGCTACAGTCTCGTCGGAGGGGTTCATGACGGGATTGGAAGCGTAGTCCTCGCCCATCAGCTCGATGGCCGCGTCGTTGGGGCAGCAGTAGCCGATGGCTTCGCAGTTGCGCACGGCCACTTCAGGGCTGCACAGATAGTTGATGAACTTTTCGGCGTTCTCCTTGTTCTTGGCCGCCGCAGGGATCACTGCGCAGTCCACCCACACGTTGCTGCCCTCGTCCGGCACGGAGTAGGCCAGCTTGTCGTTGAGCTCGATGGCGTATTCCGCATCGCCGGAGTAGACCACTGCCAGCGCCGCCTCCCCGGCCACCATCTTATCCTTGAACTCGTCCAGACCGTAGGCCTTCACCATGCCCGACTGCTTCTGCTGGATCAGCAGGTCGGCGGCGGCGCGCAGCTGGGTGTAGTCGGCGGAGTTCATGCTATAGCCCTGCAGCTTCAGCGCGATGCCCATGGCGTCGCGGATGCTGTTCATCATCAGCACCTGTCCCTTGTACTTCTCGTTCCAGAGCACGTTCCAGGTCTTCACGTCCTCCGCGTCCACCATCTCGGTGTTGTACAGGATGCCCAGAGTGCCCCACTGATAGGGCACGGAATGGGCGTTGCCCTCGTCGTAGCTGGGGTTTTTCAGGCTTTCCTTGATGTTCTGGAAATTGGGAATGTTGTCATAGTTGATCTCGGCCAAAAGGCCCTTGTTGGCCAGACGCTCCACGCAGTATTCGGACGGGAACACCACGTCGAAAGCGCCGGGATTGGCTTCCACCTGCACCAGCATATCCTCATTGGTGGTAAAGCGCATGTAGTTGACGTGAATGCCGGTTTCGGCTTCGAAGTCCTTCAGCACGGACTCGTCGATATAGTCTTCCCAGTTGAACACGTTCACCACTTCCTGCGCCAGAGCACAGGCGGGAAGCAGCAGGGCGATACAGAGCAGAAAGGCAACCATTTTTTTCATGTGGGATTCCTCCTATCATCTTTTTTGACAGGGCAATCTCTGTCTAAGGAAAAGCCGTCCGGCCCTTCCTAAGCCATTGGGCGCGCCGCGCCCGGGGAGTTTTATGCCTTGGTCTCGGCGGTCCTGCGGTTGACGATCAACAGCAGAATCAGCAAAACCACGAACATCAGGGAGGAAAGGGCATAGTACACGGGGCTGATGCCCAGCTTGGTGGCTGAATAAATCAGCGTAGACAGGTTCTGCACCAACGGACTGGTGGTGAAATAGCTGATGGTGAAATCGTCCAGCGACAGGGTGAAGGCCAGCAGCGCGCCGGTGACAATGCCCTGACGGCACTCGGGCACAATGACGTGGGTCAGCGCGTAGCCGGGCGTAGCGCCCAGATCCAGCGCCGCCTCGTAGGTGTGCTTGTTCATCTGCTTGAGCTTCGGCATGACGGACAGCACCACATAGGGCACGTCGAAGGTGATGTGGGCCAGCACCATGGTGAAATAGCCTCGGTCTACCTTGGCGAAGATAAACAGCAGCATCAGGGAGATACCGGTCACGATGTCCGGCATGGTGTTGGGCAGATTGGTGATGGTCATCATGATGGCTTGAGGCCGCTTCTTCATGCTGTAAATGCCGATGGCGGCCAGCGTGCCCAGCACCGTGGCGATCACCGTGGCGATCACCGCGATAGACACCGTCACCCACAGGGCGTTCATGATGGACGCATTCTGGAACAGTTCGCCGTACCAGCTGAAGGAGAAGCCCTCCCACTTGGCCCGGCTCTTGCCCGCGTTGAAGGACTGGCAGATCAGCACCACGATGGGCACGTACAGGAACACCAGAATGATCCCCAGGTAAAACTTCTTGAAAAAGTTCTTCATGCGATGCCGCCTCCTTCCCCGTTAGGATCCGCCTTGCGCAGGATGGACAGGGAGATCAGGATCAGCACCATCATGATCAGGGAAAGGGCACTGCCCAGATTCCAGTCGCCGGCGGTCAGGAACGTGGTCTCGATCAGGTCGCCGAACATCTGCGTGGAGCCGCCGCCCAGCACCCGGGGAATGAAGAACGTGGTCACAGACGGCATGAACACCATCGTGATCCCGCTGATCACGCCGGGGATGCTCAGCGGCATCGTCACCTTCAGCAGGGTCTTGGCTTCATTGCAGCCAAGATCCATGGCGGCCTCGCCCAGCTTTGGGTCCATCTTGCTCAAGCTGGTGTAGATAGGGAATACCATGAAGGGCAGGAAGTTGTACACCATGCCCAGCAGCACCGCCCCCTGATTGTACATCAGCTGCACCCTGCCCACGCCGATCCATTCCAGAAAGGCATTGATCAGGCCGTTATCCTCCAAAAGGCTCATCCACGCGATGGTGCGCAGCAGGAAGTTCATCCACATGGGGATGATGAACAGCACCACCAGCGTGGAGCCCAGCTTCATGTGCCGGTCGGCCATGAACAGTGCCGCCGGGTAGCCCAGCAGCAGGGAAAAGGCCGTGCACAGGAACGCCATCCACAGGGAATAGACCAGCGTGTCCACATTGACGGAGCCCCGGGGAATGGTGGCGGCCACCTCGTCCCCGGCCACGGCCCGCATGTTTTCCCGCATGATGTGGTTGCTGTCCCAGAACGCCCGGAAGTTATCCAGCGTCAGCTGGCCGCTGCCGTCGGTCAGAGCGTAATAGGCGATCAGCACGCAGGGAAGCAGCGTAAACAGGATCATCCACAGAATATAGGGCGAAGCAAACAGCGAGCGCTTCACACCGTGATTCCGCTTCACGCTCACGGTCAGAAGCCCCAGAAACAGCATCAGCCCCGCGCCCATCAGCGCGTAGGCCCACCATGGCAGCGATACGTTATACATCCGCGACCGCCTCCTCGTCCACCGGCGGCTCCGGCATGGGATGCATGATATGAATGTTGTAGGGCACGATGGTCAGGCCCACCCGGGAACCCTGGGGCTGCATGATGGTGGAGTGGACCTTGAACACCGTTTCGCCGGTGTCGATCATCATTTCGTAGTGAACGCCCTTGAACAGCACGCTCTGCACCACGCCGGTCAGCTGGCCGATGTCCTCGCCTACGATCATGATGTCCTCCGGGCGGATGACCACGTCCACCGGCGCGTTCTCGCCGAAGCCGGAGTCCACGCAGGGGAAGTTGAAGCCGCAGAAATGCACCAGCTCGTCCTCGATCATGGTGCCCCGCAGGATGTTGCTCTCGCCGATAAAATTGGCCACGAAAGCGTTGGCAGGCTCGTCGTACACGCTCTTGGGGTCGCCGATCTGCAGGATGTGGCCGTCCCGCATGACCACGATGGTGTCGCTCATGGTCAGGGCCTCCTCCTGATCGTGGGTCACGTAGATAAAGGTGATGCCCAGCTGCTGCTGCATGCTCTTCAGCTCCAGCTGCATCTCCTTGCGCAGCTTCAAGTCCAGCGCGCCCAGCGGCTCGTCCAGAAGCAGCACCTCCGGCTCGTTCACCAGCGCCCGGGCAATGGCGATACGCTGCTGCTGGCCGCCGGAAAGCTGATCCACGCCCCGCTTGCCGTATCCCTTCAGGTTGACCAGCTCCAGCATCCGATCGACCTTCATGTCGATCTCCTTGCGACCCATTTTCTTGATCTTCAGGCCGAAGGCGATGTTGTCCCGCACGTTCAGGTGGGGAAACAGCGCGTATTTCTGGAACACGGTGTTCACCCGGCGCTTATAGGGCGGCACGGCGGTGATGTCCTTGCCCTCAAAAAACACGGTGCCCGTGGTGGGGTATTCAAACCCGCCGATGATCCGCAGGGTGGTGGTTTTGCCGCAGCCGGAAGGGCCCAGCAGCGTCAGGAACTCCTTTTTGCGGATGTAAAGGTCGATATCGCTCAAAACGGTGGTTCCGTCGAACTCCTTGGATACGTTTTTCAGTTCAATGAGGTGTTCCTGTTCCATCATGACGGTACAGCTCCTTTAGCAGGCTCAAGCTCAGAAGCTTGGCGGAGTAGAGATCCAAAGAATGACGGCGGGGTGAGCGCCGGTGTTTTCCAGATAATGGGTCGTGTTGGGGTGCAGGCAGAAGCTGAAGCCCTTCCGCACCCGGTAGGTGCGTTTGCCCGCCACCAGATTTACCTGACCGTGAAGCACATAGCCGAACTCCTCGCTTTCCAGCGGCGGCAGTTCATTGCTTCGGGCCCCCGGCTGCAGCTCCAGCAGGATGGGTTCCATGCTGTTGCGCTGGGCGTCAGGCACCAGCCACGTGATCTTCTTGTCCTCTTCTTCCTTTTCGAACATATCCTGCGGGGCGTAGACCACCTTTTCCGCCGAATCGTCGGAGAAAAACTCCTTCAGGCTGGAGCCCAGGCATTCCAGCATGTCCGTCAGGGTGGCGATGGACGGCGAGGCCAGATCCCGTTCCACCTGCGAAATAAAGCCCTTGCTCAGCTCGCAGCGGTCGGCCAGTTCTTCCTGCGTCAGGTTGCGCTGGATCCGCAGTTCCTTCAGCTTCTCCCCAATGTTCACCGAGGCTCATCTCTTTCCGATGGGTGTTGTTTTCGTCCGTGAGTTTAGAAATAGTAAACTCGCAAAACAGTATGTATTTAATCACAAAGCAGGGGGGATGTCAATAGAATGGTCGAATTTTAGCGAAAGAAAAAACAGAAGAAAAAAGCAGCTGAAAAGCGGCGCCGGATGATTTTTCCAGCCTGATTCGTTCTATCGGCAGCACAACAGACGGAGGGATGCTCATGCGGCGTTTTCTGGCTTTTTTCTTCTTGCTTTGCACGGTCTGTCTTTCCCATGCTTCCGCGGATGGGTACAGCGAATTGATTCCGGGGAGCATTGTATCCAATATTCTGGATGAATCCATTCCTTTCTTTTCGGAGCCAAATCCGAAGAGCAACCCGGTTGGGACGTTGGGAGCCGGTGTTTCCATGCGCCTGCTTTCTCTGGAGCCGGAAGGGCTGGCGCACGTTCGTCTGGAGGGAGGAAGCGAAAGAAGAGAGGGCTACGTCCGGGCGGATGCGATCATGACAGGCGATTATCTGTATTGGGAGTCCAGCCGTGTGGTCAATCCCCAGCCCGGCGAGCGGCTGAATTTGAGAAGCAAGCCGTCTGAGCAGTCGCCGTCTTTGGGAAAATACTATACCGGCGTCATTGTTCAGAACTTTCATCAGGATCAGAACGGCTTTGCTCGGGTCGTAGTGGGCACACAGGTCGGCTTCATGGACAAGCGGTATCTGGCAGACTTTGACCCCGCAGAGGATTTTCCCTCCGAAATGCCCGCTGCCGTTGTGGAGAATCCTCACGGAACCGGCGGCAATCTGCGGCGTTCTCCATCCGCCGGTTCCAAAAAGCTCCGTCTCTGCCCCAACGGCACGGAGCTGACCGTGCTCGGCGTTACGCCCAACGGCTGGTGTCACGTGATGGTCCAGGGGGAAACCGGTTTTATCATGGCCGATAAATTATCGTCTGAGCTATCCTTCCATACCCATTGAAACCCATTGAATCCAAAACGTCCCGTCCATAGCCGCGTTTCCGGCCTTGGACGGGACGTTTTTCGTCTTGTTTTGCCTGTTTCTACTTATTTAGATTATATCACGCCTTGGATTACATCACGCCGCGGAAGCCCTTGCCGATGATCTCCGTGGTATTCATAATAAGAATAAAACAGGAGGGATCCACGCTCTTGGCGTACAGGCGCAGCTTGATGGCCTGCGCCCGGTTCACCACCGTCAGGATGACAGTTTTGTTCTCGTGGGTGTACGCGCCCTCGCCCTGCATATCCGTCGCGCCCCGGTGCAGATCCTTCACAATAAAGTCGATGATCTGCTCCGGCTTGCTGGTGATGATCTGGAAGCACTTATGCACGGCGATGTTTTCCAGCACCATATCCACAATGACGGATTTCAGCGCCAGTCCCAGCATGCTGAACATGCCCGTTTCGATGCCGAAGGCAATGCCGGACACCACCGTGATGGTAAAATCCACAAACAGCAGACACTGGCCAATGTTGATGTTGGTCTTGCTCTTGAGGATCATGGCCACGATGTCCGTGCCGCCGCTGGAAGCCTGCATATTGAACATGATGGCGCTGCCGATGGCGGGGAAGGTGACGGCGAAGATCAGCTCCAGCAGGGGCTGATTGGTCAGAGGCGCGTCCATGGGGCAAATGTATTCCAGCCCCCAGATCACACAGGACATCAGCAGGCTCACATAAGTGGTGCGGAAGCCGAAGGAGCGTCCGAATACCAGAAAGCCCAGCAGCAGCAGGCTTTGGTTGATGATGAACACAAACGCGCCTGCCGACAGATTCGGGGCATAGTGGCCCAGAATAATGGAAATACCGCTGACGCCGCCGGTGGAAAAATGGTTGGGGAACTTGAAGAAGTAAATGCCCACGCACATCAAAAGCGTGGCCAGCGTCAGCATGGTATAGTCCCGCGCGATCTGGGCGGGCGTTTGTTTTTCCTTCTGCATCGTTTTTTCTCTCTCCTTAACGTATCCGGGCGGTTACAGGCTGAATTCCACGCGCACGGCGCGGCCCACGAAGGTGATGTCCGGCAGGGCGCAGCTCTCGCCTGCGTATTCCCGGTCGTAGCTCTGCAGAAGCACGTTCATCGCGTCCAGCTTCTTGACCTTCCGCAGGAAACGATGGCCGTCCTTTTCCACCAGCATAATCGCCCCGTCGATGGGGCTGCCGGCGGGCACGATCAGGCAGATATCCTCCCGCATGATGCGGAAGCCCCGCATGGTATCGTCGGGAGCCTGAAAATAGAATACCTTCTCCGGCGCGGAACCCTCGATGCGGCCGTCCATAATGGGCAGCAGCCGGTGATCCACTTCCTTCATGACGGCGTTGTACACCGGCACCCGCTTCAGCACGCTGCTGAGCGCGTCCAGCCACACGCCGCCGGTGATGTTCTTGCTTTCTTCCTCGCTCTGGGAGCTGTAGACCTTCTCCGCCTCCCGGGCGCGGGGCGCGGGCTTCGGCGCGGCTTTGGGCGCGGCGGTCTGCAGGTCAACAGTGGCGGCGATGTCGTCCAGGCTGAATCCCGCTTCGTTCTGTTCGCTCAGCCCCATTTTCTTCAAAATGCGGCGGGCCTGATCGTCCGCGATGATGCGGGTGCCCGCTTCCACATCCTTCAAATAGCCCTCGCTCACGCCGCCCAGCTTGGCCACCTGCTTCAGTGTCATGTTCCGGCGCAGGCGCTCGGTATGCAGCAAATCTCCCAAACGGCTCATAGAGATGATCCTCCCATAAAAAACAGAATAAAAACAAAAGCCTTTTGGAGTATACCACATCCCTGCGGCGAATGGACAGGGAAAAAATGAAAAATTGCTCTCTTTTTCAGGTCATTCTTCGGGCGCTTCGTCAAAAAATCACAAAATATTAGCGCGAGGACTTTTTACAAACAGAAAAATGTGATATACTACACCTGTATGTGTCCACATTACACATTATGTTGGAACAGGAGGAACCAATTCGATGCAATACTCCAAGGAAGTTGAAGAAATGGTATGCGTCGCCAAGGGCCCGAACCACGGCCCCGCGCCCATTCCCGAAGAAGGCAAGTGGGTGCAGGCGAAGGAGATCAAGGACATCTCCGGCCTGACGCACGGTATCGGCTGGTGCGCCCCTCAGCAGGGCGCCTGCAAACTGACCCTGAACGTCAAGAACGGCGTCATTGAAGAAGCGCTGGTGGAGACCATCGGCTGCTCCGGTATGACCCATTCCGCCGCTATGGCCAGTGAAATTCTGCCCGGCAAAACCATTCTGGAAGCGCTGAACACCGACCTGGTGTGCGACGCCATCAACACCGCCATGCGCGAGCTGTTCCTGCAGATCGTCTACGGCCGCACCCAGTCCGCCTTCTCCGATGACGGTCTGGTTATCGGCGCGGGTCTGGAAGACCTGGGCAAGGGCCTGCGCAGCCAGGTCGGCACCATGTACGGCACCAAGCTGAAGGGCACCCGTTATCTGGAAATGGCCGAAGGCTATGTGCTCAAGCTGGCGCTGGACAAGGACAATCAGGTCTGCGGCTACCAGTTCCTGTCTCTGGGCAAGATGATGGACGCCATCAAGAAGGGCATGTCCCCCAACGAAGCCTACGAGAAGAACGTCGGCACCTACGGCCGGTTCAAGGCGGAAGACGGCGCGGTCAAGTGGATCGACCCGCGCAAGCAGTAATAGGAGGTGTGCAGAAATGGCTTTGTTTGAAGGTTTTGAACGTCGCATGCCTCAGCTCCAGCCTGTGCTTGAAAAGTATGGCTTCAAGGATTTTGATGAGCTGAAGGCTTTCAACAATTCCAAGGGCGTTGACGCCTACAAGATCGTGGAGGGCATCCAGCCCATCGCTTTCGAAAACGCCAAGTGGGCTTATGAACTGGGCGCGGCCATCGCGCTGAAGAAGGATGTCAAGACCGCCGCCGAGGCTGCCAAGTGCATCGGCGAGGGCCTGCAGGCTTTCTGCATCCCCGGTTCCGTCGCCGACCAGCGTCAGGTGGGTCTGGGCCACGGCAATCTGGGCGCCATGCTGCTGGACGAGAAGACCGAGTGCTTCGCGTTTCTGGCCGGCCACGAGTCCTTTGCCGCTGCGGAAGGCGCCATCGGCATCGCCCGCAACGCCAACAAGGTCCGCAAGACTCCCCTGCGCGTCATCCTGAACGGTCTGGGCAAGGACGCCGCCATGATCATCAGCCGCATCAACGGTTTCACCTATGTGCAGACCAAGTATGACTACCTGTCTGCCGACGTGAAGGAAGATCACGCTCTGACCATCGTCAACGAGACCAAGTACTCCGACGGTGAGCGCTCCAAGGTTCGCTGCTACGGCGCGGACGATGTGCGTGAGGGCGTTGCCATCATGTGGCACGAGGGCGTGGACGTTTCCATCACCGGCAACTCCACCAACCCCACCCGCTTCCAGCACCCCGTGGCGGGCACCTACAAGAAGGAATGCTGGGAAGCCGGCAAGCAGTACTTCTCCGTGGCTTCCGGCGGCGGCACCGGCCGTACCCTGCATCCCGACAACATGGCCGCCGGCCCCGCCTCTTACGGCATGACCGACACCATGGGCCGTATGCACTCTGACGCTCAGTTCGCCGGTTCTTCCTCCGTTCCCGCTCACGTGGAAATGATGGGCCTGATCGGCATGGGCAACAACCCCATGGTCGGCGCGACCGTGGCTGTGGCCGTGGCTGTAGAGGAAGCACAGAAGTGATTTTTTCGTGCATCTTTCACAAAAATACGGTCGCTTAAGCGCCGTAAATTGTGAAAAGTGACGAGCGGTTTTCATTCACTCCTACAGTACTCCTACATTACTCCTACAGGTCAACTCCTACAGGTAAAAACCAAAAAACGACTCCCTCGTGGCTTACGCTGCGAGGGAGTTTTTGTTTTGCCACTTATCTTATTTTGCAGATTTCGTCCATCAGCCAGGTGGGATCGCGGCGGGTGTAGACCTTCTCGGTAATGTCCGTGATCTGGTGACCGACCATGTACTTGATGGCGTATTCGTCCACCTTGTACTTCTTGGCCAGGGTGATGAAGTGCATCCGCCCGTCGTGAGGACGGTGCTGGGGATTCAGATTCAGACTGTCTCGAATCTTGGTAAAACGGGTCTGGTACTTGTCGTAGGTGAAAAGCTTGCTGCTGCAGTGGGTCCGCCCGTCCGGACAGCTGATGAGATATGGACTGCCCGCGTTTTGTGCCTCCTTGTACCGCCGGGCGACCAGCTCCCGAATGCGCGGATGAATGGGCACCGTCCGTTCCCGTCCGGCGTCGGTTTTCATGCCGCCGGTAAAGGTCCAGTTCGTCAGATCCACGTTTTTCAGCTCGATCAGCCCCAACTCCTGCGGCCGCCAGCCGGAGTAGCACTGAATCAGCACCACGTCCACATAGTCCTTTCGGTCGTCCGCATGGGCCCAGAGCTGCTCCATTTCTTCCTCCGTGAAGGGAAGATGGCCGCGCCGGGCCTTTTCCTGTTCCTCGATGATGTCGTCCGAGATGTCAAAGGTGCGGGCGTAGTTCCGATCCACCAGCTCATATTCCAGCGCGTAGTCCAGCATCAGATTGAATAAGGATTTGATGCGTCCCTGTACGCCCGGGCTGGCGCGGCGGAGCTCGCCTCTTACGCTGGCGGTTCCTTCCTCCATGCAGCCCTTGATGTGCCGGGCCCGCAAATCCTTGACCCGCATATTGTACAGCGTGGAGCAGTATTTCCAGGCGTTCGTAATGGTCCGGCAGCTGGAATCGGACTTCAGATTTTCAAAATAGACGTTGGTCCAGCGCTCGTACAGCTCTGCCACCGTGATGTCCGCCTCCAGATCGTAGGGATTGCGGTTGTATTCCAGCAGGGCGGCGTAGGCATCATTATAGGTCGCAAAGTAGGATTCAGGTTTCAGCGGGCGAACGATGTACCGCCCTGTGGGTGTTTTACCCGTGCATATCATGGCCCGAAAGGGTTTGCGCAGGCGTTGATCCTTCACTTCTGATATTTGCCCAAACCCATTTGGAAGGCGTTTTCGTTTCCGTTTGTTGCTCTTAATGGGTTTAAGTGTGCCAGCTATAGTGTTTAGTGGGTAACCGCAATGGGGGCAGTTTGCCGCTTTGTCGCTGACCTGAAGTTCGCATTCCGGGCATTTTAAGAGCATACACCATTTCCTCCATTGCTTTCTTCACGTTCATCTTATAGGATGATGTACGAAATGTCAACTCCTATAGAAGCCCTATAGGAAGTGAACCGAAAGGAAGAATTTCATGATCCCCAGCGGGAATTTGCTGTGCCCCTGCTGTGCGGGCAGGCTTACCTATTTCGATACGGTGAAGCGAAAGCTGTGGACCAAGCACCAGAAAAAGCAGATCGTCTACATTCCACGTTACCGCTGCCCGGCATGCCGCGCCGTCCACAGGGTGCTGCCGGAAAACGTGGTTCCCTACCAGCGGTATGAGGCAGAGCTGATCCGCGGGGTGCTGGAAGGGCTGATTACCGTGGAAACCCTTGGCTATGAGGACTACCCCTGCGAGGCCACCATGCGGCGCTGGCTTAACCGGTTCGGTTAGGTTTCACTCGCTTTTGATTCCTTTCGGCGGGCGTTCTATTCTAGAATAGCCTCAGAAAGGAGGTGAGCGGCATGGAAGACCTGGAATTTGCCGCCGGATCGGTGCCGGTGGCCGTGGCCGCCCGGGTGTATGGCAAGGAACCCACGTGGGTGCGGGCCGGAATCATCGCCGGTTGGCTGCCTATTGGCAAGGCCACCCGAAGGGGCGAGCTGATTACCAGCATTGAACAGATGAACAGCCGCTACGGACGCATCAACTTTTATATTTCGCCCAAGCTCCTCTGGGAGCAGACGGGCTATGTATGGAAGGGGGAACGAGCGTGACGACCATTCATCCAGAGCTAAGTCCCAAAAGCCGGTACTGGATCGACCGGCACCGGTATTACGAGTTGAAGCACTTCTGCCTGCAGTATCCTCTGTGGATCCGGGCGCGGGCCAGTCTGGACGGGCTGAGCCGCCGTGCCCTGCGCCTGACGCCGCCCTCCCCCACCGGCCTTGTGCAAAGCCCCACGTCCCGCTGCGCCGAGCAGCGCCTGTGGTACACGGAGCGCATCGCCATGGTGGAGGAATCCGCTGCCGAGGCGGACCCGCTGCTTGGGCCCTACCTGCTGCGGGGCGTGACGGAGGGCCTGTCCTACGACTGCCTGAAGGCCCGGCTGGCACTCCCCTGCTCCCGGGAAGCCTACTACGAAAGCTACCGCAAGTTCTTCTGGTTGCTCAGTGAGAAGCGACAATGAATCCCGCGTATTCTGCAGCCCCTCTTATGGCAGGCCAATAGAAAGGAGCGGCAGGTATGGAACATCGGGAACTGAGTACCAAAGAGGTTGCGGAAATCCTGAATCTGAGTGCGCCGTATGTGACGGCATTAGTAAAGAAGGGAAAGCTGAAGGCTCACCCGCGGCAAAGCGGCGGCTGGTGCGGCAATCCGGGCTACGGATATTTCTATCAGGACGTGATGGAGTATCAGAAGCAGCGGGCCGCAGGCCGAAACATGCCAAAGGTGAGACAGGCGGACCCGGCTTTACTGACGGAGCTAAAGGCGGCGCTGGAGGATTTTCAGGCAGCACAGGTACTTTTGGACGAACAGACCAAGCGGCTGGAGGAACTGGCGGCCAAACTGTTGGGGGCATAATCGCCCCCTCTTTTATTTGTCAAAAAAAAACCGCACGCACCCGAGCAAAAACACTGCTACCCTGATAGCGCGAAAAAATCCGCGCCTTTTACGGAAAACCATTCCAAAGGAGGAGAAAGATATGGAAGATCAAACCAGAAAGCTATTGACGGAACAGATCGACGCCATTCTGAAGGAACTGGACTCCCTTCCTCAGGGCAAGGACCGGGAAGCGGCGGTGGACAGCCTTTGCAAGCTGTACCGGCTCAGGATCGATGAGGATAAGAACGAGACCGAGCTTCGCAAGGTTCAGGACGATAATTTCGCCAAGGAACAGATTGCGGAGAATGAGCTTCGTTCCGCCCGCATCGACCGCTGGGTGGGGTACGGCCTGCAGGCGCTGGGCATTGTGCTGCCTCTCAGCTTCTATGCCGTGTGGATGAAGCGGGGCCTCCAGTTCGAGGAGACGGGTTCGTTCACGTCCAAAACCTTTCAGGGATTGACCAAATTCTTCAAGCCTACGGTGAAAGGGTGAACCAATCAAAGGGGATTGCGAAAAACAATCCCTTTTCGTTTTCGAAATGCGCTATCATTACAAAAAACCGGCCTTTTACGGCACGCTGTACGGTGAAACCTACGAGTGCGCCCACCCGGTCTACCGGCGCTGCACCCTGTTTCGGACGGAAGAAAAGGGGCTGGCGGTGATCCAGCAGCGCTGGGACTCGGCCACCCGCCATACCTGGTGGAGCGAGATCGACCCCTGGCTGACGGTGCCGCTGTACACCCATCCCGCCTTTCCCGGATATTTTGCCAAACGGGCGGCTCCGGCGTTGGATGGCCTTTATCCCACCGTGACCGTCCGCCAGATGATGTGGGCGCTGAAGATGAAACCCTTACCCAAGGCCCGCTGGGAAACGGTCTTCGACCGCCGGGAGATCTGAAGCCGCGAAAAAAACAGCAGATATTATGGACAGGAAACCCGAAATTTGAAGGAGGAATACAATATGAAAAAACTGCTCAGAGTTCTGGTACTGGTTGTGGCCAATCTGCTCACGCTGCCCTTTAATCTGGCGGCATTGGCGATTTTGCTGGTAAGCGAGAGAAGCGGCGAGGAGAATGATTACATAAACGAGTATGCAGGTATGATATGGCAGATGACGAAAAAGTGGATTCAAACGGGAAAGCTGAACCAAACGGAGGAAGAGTCTGAATAAGACTCTTTTCCTTTTTCTCGGCCCGCATTTCATTGCGGGCTTCGGGCCTGCGGTACCGCTGCGCGGTGTCCTCGGGCCCTCGGTTCGCTTCGCTCACCCTCCGTATCGGACCCAAATTCATCCGCGAAAAAAACTGTTTCCTTTATGAAAGCGAAAACTTGCTGGCATAAAGGAGGAAAAGACAATGGCGTTTTTGGGAACAATCTTTTTCGGCTTTTTGGGAGTGTGTGCAACGGTAGCATTTTTCCGAAGCGGAAAAGTAGTGATCCGAATCATCAATCATCTATTCGATAAAGTGGACGACAGATTTTCGTAATTCAAAGGGACGGGAGCCTGAAAGCAGGCTCTCTTCTCTTTTCGGCAAAAAATCAGGAGGTCAGTCAAATGAACATTATCAAGGCATTACTTGGAAAAATGGACGTGCTGGAGCTGAAATTCCGCAAAAAGAATGAGAAGGCTAACGACTCGATTCTAAGTGCCCTGATGGAAAACCCGGAGGGCTACAAGCTGGAGGCCTATATCGGCCGGGATGAGCAAAACCAGCAGGAAATCGTTATCAAAGTGAAGCAGCGGGAGGCGATCATACACTATGCCCTGGATGAAGACCATTGAACGAACCCTTAGGCGCTGGGCTCCCACAGCCCTATCTGTGCTAGCAGCGGCAGGCGTTGGCGGCACGGCAGTGCTGGCGGTGAAGGCATCCCGTCAGGCGGACGAGATCATTCGCCGCGGTGAAGAGTCAGAAAATTCCCGGTGGGATTTTTGGCGAAAAGCTTCCAAAACGGCGGCGGTTTATCTCCCCGCCGGGCTGATGGGGTTGGGAACCGTCGGCTGTATTTTCGGCGCTCGGATGCTGGACAAGCGCCAGCAGGCGGCCCTTGCCAGCGCCTATCTGCTTATGGACCGTACCTTTCGGGAGTATCGGGCTAAAACTGCCGCCAAGGTAGGTGTGAAGACCGAGCAGGCCATTCAAGCAGAGGTCCGTCCCCCGTGGGAAGACCCGCCCGCCTGCGAAACGGAGCCCGAACTGTTTTACGAAAAGCACTTCGGATATTTCCGCCGTCCTCTGCTGGAGGTGCTGGACGCGGAGTACCGCCTGAATCGGCAGTATGCTCTCACCGGAATCTGCTGCCTGAACGACCTGGCTGAGCTGCTGAGGCTTCCTAAGCCGGATGGCGGCGACCGGTCCGGCTGGTCCGTGGGCGCTGGCGAGGCCTTCTACGGATATCAGTGGATTGATTTTTCTCACTTCGTCACCCATACGGACGACGGGCTGGAGTGCTGCTTTATCGAGCTGCCATTCGGCCCCACGGCGGATTATCTGGATTACTGAAACAGAAAAACCGCGAAAAAAGCAGCAAGTATTATGAAAAGGAGGTTACTGCTATGGATAACAAACTGGTCAAATGGCTCGGAATCGGCGCAACCGCAATCGGAATGGGAGCAACACTGCTCTCCAACTGGGTCAGCGGAAAGCAAGAGGATGACAAAATTGAAAAGAAGGTAGCGGAAGCAGTCGCCAAACTGACGAGCAAAGAGGGCTAACAAACCCTCTTTTCTTTTTACTGTATTGGAGGCCAATGATGGATGAAAGAATTTTGGCTCACTGGACGCTGAGCTATGAGGACGCACTGGAGGCCGCTGGAGAATACATCCGGGAGGCCTTCTCAGAGCCCGAATGGTGGAACCGGCCGCGGGAGTTCCGCCGCCGCAGTGACAGGCTCTGGGCCGCAGAGGAAATGTTCCGGGAGCTGATGCTCCACCCCGAAAGTTCGCCTCTGAAAACGGCGATGCTCTTTCGGGAAAAGATGGAGCGTTTCTGCCACGAATCCCGTGGCAAGCGCTCCATTTACATTTTCAAGGAAGCGTACAAGGTGGCAATGGAACTCGAAAATGAGTTGTTTTCCGTTGCCACGGAACGAATTTGACAGGAGGGTGAAACCATGAACTTTTCCCAATGGGGAAAACATCTGAAAGTGAGCCTTGCTAAGCATAGCCCGGAAATTCTGACGGGGCTGGGCATCGGCGGCATGTTCGCCGCTATGGGGCTGGCCGTGTGGAAGACTCCTAAGGCCCTGCGCCTGATGGAGCAGCGAAAGGACGAGCTGGAGGTGGAGAAGCTGTCCATGCTTGAGACCGTGAAAACGGTATGGAAGTGTTACCTACCCTCTGCGGCGCTGAGCGTTGGCTCCACCGTGTGCCTGATCGCCGCCCACGGGGAGAACCAGCGGCGCAACGCGGCTTTGGCCACAGCCTACGCCCTGTCTGAATCCGCCCTGAAGGACTACCGGGAGAAGGTGACGGAAACGGTGGGGCCGAAGAAGGCTGAAGCCGTGGACGACGCCGTCGCCAGGGATAAGCTGAGCAAAAACCCAGTGGAAAGCCGGGAGGTCATTCTGACGGACAAGGGTTCCACCCTGTGCTATGACGTGCTGTCCGGACGGTATTTCAAATCCGACATCGAGAAAATGCGGCAGACGGTCAACGAGTTGAACCGCCGCATGCTCAGCGAAATGTATATTTCCCTCAACGACTTTTACTACGAGCTGGGTCTGCCGTCCATCGGGGTCGGGGACAGCCTGGGCTGGTGTACGGATCGAGGCCTGATCGAGCTGCGCTTTGACGCTCAGCTGACGGCGGACGGCACACCATGTCTGGTGCTGGACTACGCTGTGGCCCCCAAGTACGGCTATCAGCGCTGAAAGGAGGCCCCATGCAGCGCTACGATTACGAGGGCCCGGTGATGGCCTTTCACCAGTGCCTGAACCCGAAGTGGAAGGCCTCCACCGTGGCGGTCACCGAGACGAAGGCCAAGGCCAATCTGGCCTACCAGTACAAACGCAGGATGGGCTTAAGCCCCCACAGCAAAATCACGCTGCCGGGCAAAGTGCTGCCCGTGGCGGAGTAACGGAGGAAACCCATGGAAAATTACCGTTCCAACTCCCATAAAAGCCGGGAGGCGGCCATGCAGGAAGAAAAGAAAGTGGAAAAGGTCATCAGCGGGTCGGCCAGCGTGCAGAAGAAAAGCGAACTGCGCCGGTTCGCTGATATTTTTGTGTCCGAGGATGCGGGCGATGTAAAGGATTACCTCATCTGGGATATTCTGGTGCCCAGCATCCGCCGGGGGCTGCACGACATGATTACCTCCGTGGCGGACATGGTATTCGGCAAGGGCCGGACGGCAAGCTCCACGACCAGTGGCGCGTCCCGGGTGAACTACCGGGCCTATTACGAGCCGGAAACCAGAAGCCGCCCGGGTCAGACCGTCGCACGGACTGGCTACACCTTTGATGACATAGTGGTGGACAGCCGGGGCGAGGCAGAAACTGTGCTCCAGCAGATGGACGATCTGATTGCCAATTACGGGTTGGTCAGCGTGGCCGACCTGTACGATCTGGTGGGGGTCAACGGCAGCTATACGGACAACCGCTACGGCTGGACTAACATCGCCAGTGCCAAGGTGGTCCGCGTGCCCACCGGCTACATGCTCAAATTGCCCAAGGTTATGCCTTTAGACTGAGAAAAAAAGGAGATACAAAAATGAAGCTTTCCAATATGACGAAAAACGCCGGAATGGCGATAACGAAACTCTTTGCGCCCCTGAAGAAGCATGCTCCGCAGATCCTGATGGCAGGTGGCATCGCCGGGGCCGTTGGCAGCACGGTGCTTGCCTGCCGGGCTACTCTGCGCCTGAATGATACCCTGGAAAGCACCCGAAACGATCTGGCTACGCTGCGCCACTGCCAGGAGGAGGGCAAGAACGTCCATGGCAAGGATTATACCCAGAAGGACGCAGCTCATGATAAGGTGATCCTTTACCTGCAGGCCGGACTGAAGGTATGCCGCCTGTACGCTCCCGCCGCGTTGCTGGGTGGGCTGTCCATTGCAGGCATGGTGGGCAGCAACACGCTCCTCCAGAGGCGGGCGGTGGCCCTGACGGCGGCCTACGCGGCGGTGGACAAGGGCTTCCGGGAATACCGCGGCCGGGTGACCGAGCGCTATGGCGCAGACGTGGACAAGGAGCTGCGCTACGGCATCCGCACTGAAAAGGTGGAAAAGACCGTGGTGGACGAGAAGGGCCATGCGAAAAAGGTGAAGGAAACGGTGACAGTCAGTGAGCAGGACTTCCGCAACGAATACGGACGTCTGTTTCGCCGGGAGGACAGCCGAGCCTGGGATGAGGATCAGGATATGAACGACTTCTTTCTGCGGTCCCAGCAGACCTGGGCGAACAATCGACTGAAGGCCCAGGGTCACCTGTTCCTGAACGATGTGTATGAGAGCCTGGGCTACGACCACACCCCCGCAGGCGCAGTGGTCGGCTGGATCTACGACCCCAACAACCCTGCCCACGATGGCGACAGCGTGGTAGATTTCGGCATGACAAAGGTGCTGCGCCGCAATGCCTACGGCGAAATGGAGGAGGTCACAGCGCTGGACTTCAACGTAGACGGCGTGATTTATGACAAAATCTGACAAGGAGAGCGTGATGTTTTTATGAAAATCTGGATGAGTTTAGGCATTTTCGGTCTTGGCGCGGTGGCAGGCACTTTTGCCGGATGGACCGTTGCCAAGAGCCGCTATCAGCGGGAAAAGGAAGAGGAAATTGCCTCAGCCCGGGAAGCCTTCCGGGCCATGCTGGAGGAGCGGAAGAAGGACGTCCGAACCCTGGCCCAGAACAAGCCGGCCCTGAAAGAGTACGCCAAAACGGTGGTCAAGGCCGGCTATGCCCAGCACTTTGATCCCCCGGCTCAGAAGCCGGAGAAAGAAACTGTCCCCATGGAGGAAGCTATGAAGAACCACGGTGAAACGCCTTATATTATCACCCCCGAGGAATTCGGCAGCCAATACGACTATGACCCGGTCAGCTTAACCTACTACGCCGACGGGGTGTTGACGGACGACAACAACGAGGAGGTGGATGACATCTCCGACATCGTGCCCGTGGATTTTGCGGACCACTTCGGCGAGTATGAGGACGACAGCGTTTACGTGCGCAACGACCGCCTGTGCCACGATTACGAAATTCTACGGGACGAGCGCACCTACGCCTCCATCCGTACCCGTAAGCCGCACGAGGTGGACTAAATGAGCAAGAACGAGCTGAAGAAGCGGTATTTCCGCTGGCTGTGCCAGCTCGTTCAGAACGGGAAATTTACGGGGTTTCGATCCTATCAGGAGCTCCTCGGCTGCCTTGCGGAACAGGAGTTTACCTGGACCGTGGAGATGGACGAGAACCGCGCCAGAGACGGAATCGAGCTCCGCTACCGTTTTGGCTGCGAGATGGGCTATGACTACCGCTATGTGGAGACCTTTCTGGACGGCGCGCCCTGCACCGTGCTGGAAATGATGGCGGCCCTCGCCCTGCGGGTGGAGGAGCACCTGATGACCGACCCCCAGTACGGCGACCGCACCGGCCAGTGGTTTTGGGAGATGGTGGTCAATCTGGGCCTGGCGGACATGACCGACGAATACTTTGACCGGCGGAGGGCGGAAAAAACCATCCGCCGGTTTCTGCACCGGCATTATTCCGCCGACGGGCATGGGGGCCTATTCTGGATTCCCGGCTGCCCGCTGGACCTGAGAAAAATTGAAATCTGGTACCAACTCTGCCATTACCTTTCCGGGAGATACGGAGGGTGAACCGAGGACGAGGACACTGCGAAGCGGTACCGCGGGCCGATAGGAAGGTCGACAATGAAGGGAGAGAAAAATATGGATGAAATGATGAACTGGGTCTACCGGGCGCTGGAGCGCTCCGAAACCCTGATGCGGGATATGGAAAAACGGCTCCGTCGCCAGAAAAAGATAAACCGCCTGTTGTGCTTCGGCGTGGGCGTCCTGAGTTGCGCTGTGGTGCATCTGCTCAATGAGCGGCAGACGGACACCACTCAGTCCGAAGGAGGCGGAACGAATTCTGCAACCAATGAAGAATGAATGCAATGAAATGCGGGCCGAAACGGAGGGTGCGCAAAGCGCACCGAGGACGAGGACACCGTGAAACGGTACCGCAGTCCGAAGCCCGCAATGAAATGCGGGCCGACATGAAGGATGAACACCATGCTCGACTTTGTCACCATTGCGACCCGCCCCACGAAGAGGGGCGTCGTCGAAATCTATCCAAAATTCATCATTAAGAAAAGCGCCGACCTGATGATTCGTGGCGGCGACTTTTACGCCGTCTGGCTGGAGGAACGGGGTCTGTGGTCCACCGACGAACAGGACGCGCTGCAGCTGATTGACCGGGAGCTGGACCGCTATGCGGACGAAAACCATGAACGGCTGGAGGGCCACGTGAAAGTGATGCACATGTGGGACGCGGAAAGCCGCATGATCTCCGTCTGGCACCAGTATTGCCAGAAGGACATGCGTGACAGCTTTCACATGCTGGACGAGAAGCTAATCTTCCAGAACACGGTCACCGTAAAGAAGGACTACGCCTCCAAAAAGCTGCCCTATCCGCTTGAGGAGGGGCCCACTGACGCCTGGGACCGGCTGACGGGCACGTTATATTCTCCCGAGGAGCGGGCGAAGATCGAATGGGCCATTGGCAGCGTGGTCAGCGGCGATAGTCGGAAGCTGCAGAAGTTCGCGGTGCTCTATGGTGCGGCTGGAACGGGTAAATCCACCATCCTGAATGTGATCGGCCAGCTGTTCGAGGGGTATACATCGGTGTTTGACGCCAAGGCGCTGGGCTCCTCCAGTAACAGCTTTGCGCTGGAGGCCTTTAAGTCCAACCCGCTGGTAGCCATTCAGCACGACGGCGACCTGAGCCGGATCGAGGACAACACCCGCCTGAACTCACTGGTCAGCCACGAGCTGATGACCGTGAACGAAAAGTTCAAGTCCACCTACGCCAACCGCTTCAAGTGCTTCCTGTTCATGGGCACCAACAAGCCCGTGCGCATCACCGACGGCAAGAGCGGCCTCATCCGCCGTTTGATTGATATTTCACCCTCCGGTGACAAGCTGCCCGCTGCAGAGTACAAGCAAGTGATGAAGCAGGTCAGCTTTGAGCTGGGGGCCATTGCCAGCCGATGCCTAGCCTTCTATCGCAGCGACCCGGGCCGATACGATCATTATATTCCCACGGCCATGATGGGGGCCAGCAACGACTTCTATAACTACATGCTGGACAGCTACCCAGTGTTCCTTAAGGAGGATGGCACCACCCTGAAGGCCGCATGGGAGATGTATAAGACCTACTGCGACGAGGCCAAGGTGGGTTATCCCATGAGCCAGCGTGTGTTTAAGGAAGAGCTGAAGAACTACTTTCGGGAATACCGGGACCGGTGGCAGCAGGAGGACGGCGCCCGGGTGCGCAGCCGGTATACGGGCTTCCGCACGGATATTTTCGAGGAATCAGAGTCGGAACCGCCGCCTGCCAGTACGAAGAGCTGGCTTCAACTGGAGGAGGGCGAGTCCATTCTGGACAAGCTTTGCGCGGACTGCCCGGCCCAGTACGCCAGCGAGCGGGAAACGCCCCAGAAGAAGTGGACGGACGTGTCCACCACCCTCAAGGAGCTGGACACCCGCCGTCTGCACTATGTGCGAGTGCCGGAAAATCATATTGTGATTGACTTCGACCTGACGGACGAAAACGGAAACAAATGCTTTGAGAAAAACCGGCAGGAGGCAAGCAAGTGGCCGCCCACCTACGCGGAAGTCAGCAAGGGTGGGGCGGGTATTCACCTGCATTATCTTTATTCTGGCGACCCTTCCCGGCTGAGCCGGGTGTACGAGGACCATATCGAGGTGAAGGTATTCACCGGCAGCAGCAGCCTACGGCGCAGGCTGAGCCGTTGCAACCAGCTGCCCGTCAGCACGATTTCCTCGGGTCTGCCCCTGAAAGGAGAGAAAATGGTCAACTTTGATACTGTCAAAAGTGAAAAAGGGCTTCGGACGCTGATCCTCCGAAACCTGAACAAGGAAATTCACCCCGCCACCAAGCCCAGCGTGGACTTCATCTACAAAATTCTGGAGGACGCCTACGCAAGCGGCCTGCACTACGATGTGACCGACATGCGCAACGGCATTCTGGCCTTCGCCGCCAGCAGCACCCATCAGGCGGATGCCTGCCTGAAGCTGGTAAACAAAATGAAGTTCAAAAGCGACGAGATCTCCGACCCATCCGTGAACGACGGCAGTGAGCTGGTGTTCTACGATGTGGAGGTCTTCCCCAACCTGTTTCTGGTCAACTGGAAAAAACAGGGCGAGAGCAAGCCCGTGGTGCGCATGATAAACCCCAAGCCCGCGGAAATCGAGGCCCTGATGAAGTTCCGGCTGGTGGGCTTTAACTGCCGCCGGTACGACAACCACATGCTCTACGCCTGCCTGATGGGCTATGATAACGCCCGGCTGTACACTCTGTCCAACCGCATCGTCACGGGCAGCGCCAACTGCTTCTTCGGAGAGGCGTATAACGTGAGCTATACGGATGTGTACGACTTCAGCAAGAAAAAGCAGAGCCTGAAAAAATGGGAGATCGAGCTGGGTATTCACCATCAGGAACTGGGTCTGCCCTGGGATCAGCCTGTGCCTGAGGACCAGTGGACCCGTGTAGCAGAATACTGTGATAATGACGTCATCGCTACCGAGAAGGTCTTCAATCATCTGAAAGCGGACTTCACCGCTCGTCAGATTCTGGCGGACGTGGCGGGCATGACCGTGAATGACACCACCAACAGCCTGACCACCCGCATCATCTTCGGCAAGAATCGCACCCCCCAAAGTGCCTTTTCCTACCGGGATATGGGCGAGCTGCATGACACCGACGACTGCACCGTGCTGGTGGACAGTGTGTTCTTCACCGGCAAGGTGGACGATTACACCCGCTTTGATATTCACAACCGTCCTGTGTTTCCCGGCTACCGATACGAAAACGGCAAAAGTACCTACCGTGGCGAGGAGGTTGGCGAAGGCGGCTACGTATACGCCGAGCCCGGCATGTATACGGACGTGGCGCTTCTGGATATTGCCAGCATGCACCCATCCAGCATCGTGGCGGAAGAACTGTTCGGCCCAGAGTACACCGCCCGGTTCAAGGAAATTCTGGACGCGCGCATTGCCATCAAGCACCGGGACTTCGACCGGGCCCGGAAAATGCTGGGCGGCGCGCTGGCCAAATACCTGACAGACGAAAACGCGGCGGACGATCTGGCGGGTGCACTGAAAATTGCCATCAACTCGGTATACGGCCTGACAAGTGCCAAGTTCGACAATCCCTTTAGGGATATCCGAAACAAGGACAACATTGTGGCCAAGCGGGGCGCGTTGTTCATGATTAACTTAAAGCACGTTGTACAGGAGCACGGCTTTACCGTGGCTCACATCAAGACAGACTCTATCAAGATTCCCAATGCGACGCCGGAGATCATTGCCCTTGTGATGGAGTACGGCAAGCGCTATGGCTACAATTTCGAGCATGAGGCCACATATGGGCGCATGTGCTTGGTGAACGATGCCGTATACATTGCCAAATATGCGGACGCGGACTGGTGCCAGAACGCCTATGGATATTCTCCCAAGGACTGCACCAAACACGGCAGCCAATGGACGGCCACCGGGGCTCAGTTTGCCGTACCCTACGTATTCAAGACTCTGTTCAGCCGGGAAGAAATTGCCTTCGAAGACCTGTGCGAAACCAAGTCCGTTACCAGCAGCTTATACCTGGATATGAACGAAGACCTGCCGGAGGATGAGCACCGCTACCGCTTTGTGGGCAAGGTAGGTCAGTTCTGTCCCATCCTTCCCGGCAAGGGCGGAGGCCTGCTGCTGCGGGAAAAGGACGGCAAGTATTCCGCCGCCACGGGCAGCAAGGGCTACCGCTGGCTGGAATCGGAAATGGTGCGAGGCCTGGGCAAGGAGGCGGACATCGACCGCAGCTACTACCGCAAGCTGGCGGACGACGCCGTGCAGACCATCAGCCAGTACGGCGACTTTGAAGGGTTTACAGCGTAGCAGGCTCTATTGTGCATTCGAAACCCTGGTAACGAAATCGGAACCGATCATCCTTAGCGATTGCAAATCCCAGCAATCCGCCGAATGCCCGCGTGAAAAACCGCACCTTTTACGAAGGAAGCATCCCTTCCTTACGGAGGGTGCGCAAAGCGCACCGAGGACGAGGACACCGCGCAGCGGTACCGCAGTCCGAAGCCCGCAATAAAATGCGGGCCGACTTGACAGGGAAAATGGGATTTTCTATACTAAGGAGGGCACGGGAAATGCCTGTGGTATCGGAATTCAATGGGATTGTAATCATGATGCACTACGAAAAAGGCGAGCGACATCATACGCCCCATTTTCATGTGCTGTATGGAAGCAACGAGGCAGTGGTCACACTGAACGGAGAAATCATGGAAGGTTATCTTCCGGGAAGGCAGGCCCGCCTGGTCCGCAAATGGGCGCTGATTCATTACAATGAATTGGCTGCAAACTGGTATTTGACCCTCATCCATCGGGAACTGATTCAGATTGATCCTCTGAAAAAGAGGAAATAAGAAAAACGGGAGGCTGACAGAATGAGAAACGCAATACCGCTGAAGACGCCGAGGGCGGCGGAAGTGCTCAGCGCCAAAGACGGAACCCTGCGGGTACGCTTCCGGAACGGAGAAATTCGGGATTTCAACGCGAGGAAGGAGCTGTTTGGCCTTCCATGCTATCGGGAGCTGGCCAACGATCCGGCTTTGTTTGAGACGGCCCACGTGGATTACAACACCGTGGTTTGGAACAAACAGCTGGACGTGGACCCGGACTGGCTGTATCATCAGAGTACGCCGGTTCATAACTGAACACCCATTTTCCCCTGTCAAAAAAAAAAAAAGAGGAGCTGCTGAAAAGCGGTCCCTCTTTTCTTTATGCAAAAAATGTGTTTCTGAATAAGAAAGGAGACTGAATATCATGAAAAAGCGTATTCCCAACATCTCCATCGCAGACGCCCGGATCCTGTTCCGCAACTTTGCGGGCAATGAAACCAAGTACAACCGCAAGGGCTGCCGCAACTTCTGCGTGGTCATCGAGGACCCGGCTATGGCCCAGCAGCTGTCTGAGGATGGATGGAACATCCGCGTGCTGGCGCCTCGGGATGAGGACGAAGCACCCCGCCATTACCTGCAGGTGACCGTCAGCTTTGACCATATTCCTCCGAAAATTTACATGGTGACCCGCAAAGTCATTACCGAGCTGACCGAGGACACCATTTCCACGCTGGACTACGCGGAGCTGTGCATTGTTGACGTAGTCATCCGCCCCTATCAGTGGGAGGTCAACGGAAAGACCGGCGTGAAGGCATACCTGAAGACGATGTATGCCACCCTTGAAGAGAACGAATTCGCGGAGAAGTATGCAGCTATGGAGTACCCCGGAGAGGAGCCCTTCTGATGAGGTGTTTATATTGCATTGTCGGCCCCAGCGGCAGCGGCAAGAGCACACTGGCCGCTCAGCTGACCATGAAGCGCCGCATGACCCCGGTGGTCAGCCGCACCACTCGTCCGCCCCGGTATCCAAACGAGCCGGGGCACATTTTTACGGATGAAAAATGGTTTCGGGATCAGCGGCATAATCTGGCAGCCTACACCAAATACGATGGTTACCACTATGGCGTTACCTTTGAGGAGCTTTCTCGCTGTGACCTGTATGTCATCGACCCGGCTGGGCTATTGACCTTGCGGCAGCGCTGCAAAAAGAAGCTGCGCATCATTTGGCTGGATATTTCGGAAAGAGCCGCCAAGGGACGGATGTTGGCCCGGGGGGACGATGAGCAACAAGCCCTGCGCCGCATCCAGGAAGATCGGGAGCGTTTCTCCCCCGCCATGAAGGCGCTGGTGCAGCCGGACCTTGTATTACTCAGTGATATTTTCCCACCGGAGGCCATTTACAACATCGTGCTGAAATTCATCGGAGAAAACGAGTATTGGAGTTGGAAATATGTCTAAATGGTGCAACCCTCTGGATGGATATTTCATGAGAAGACAACAGGAACAGCTCGAAAAGGAAGGAGTCCAAACCATTATGAATGCAGACATCACTACCCGTGACACGATCACATCCAATAACCTGAACGATATTTTCACCTGCCCGTGTGCTACGACCACCAGCACCGGTGATCTTCAGCCGGGCAGTCGGGCCTACGCGCCACATATCAAGGGTGCCCATGGATACATCCCCAAGGAGTACACTTCCGATAGCGGCGACGGCTTCATCGTGGACAACACCATCATTCCCAAGCACATCGCCCGCCGGGGCCGCACCACCGTGGTGTGGTGGACAGACGGCAGCAAGACCCATGTGGTGCTGGAGGAGGGCAAGCAGGACTGCGGCACCTTCGCGGCCTTCTGCATCGCCTACGCCAAGCGATGCTTCGGCAGCACCACGGCGCTCTCCCACGCGGTGGATCAGGCGGACGAGATTCAAAAGAACGCCCGCGCCCGGCGGCTTCGGGAGGAAGAGAAGAAGGCAAGGGCGGAGAAGCGCCGCCTGGAGCAGGAGTACAAGCGTCAGGAGTGGGAGCGTTTTGTACGCCTGCATATGGATGAAATGCAGGCAAAGCGGGAGGCCCATCGCCGTCTGGACGAGGAAGGGCACTGACCATGGCGGGCGTCTCCCTGTACCCGTACCAGATGGAGGCCGTGCGGAAAATGCGCAACGGGTGCATCCTGTGCGGCGGCGTGGGCAGCGGCAAAAGCCGTACCGCCCTTGGCTACTACTACCTCCAGCAGGGCGGCGTGCTGGGGCCGGAAAACTACGTGCGCATGCAAAACCCCCGCGACCTGTACATCATCACCACGGCCCGGAAGCGTGACACGCTGGAATGGGAGGCGGAGCTGGCCCCCTTCGGCCTGTCCATTAAACCTGACGAGAACCCCTACGGCGTCCGGGTGGTGGTGGACAGCTGGAACAATATTCCAAAATACGCAGCCGTTACCGGCGCGTTTTTTCTTTTTGACGAGCAGCGGGTGGTGGGCAGCGGCAGCTGGGTAAAGGCCTTTCTGAAAATCGCCAAGGTCAACCAGTGGATCCTGCTGTCTGCCACTCCGGGGGACACCTGGAGCGATTATATTCCTGTGTTTCTGGCCAACGGCTTCTATAAGAACCGCACAGCCTTCCTGCGGGAGCACGTGGTCTATAATCCCCGCACGCCCTTCCCCCAGATCGACCGGTACCTGAACACCGGCAAGCTGCTCCGGCTCCGGAATGAAATTCTGGTCACCATGGACTTCCACCGGGAAACGGTAGCCCACCACGAGGACGTATACGCGGACTATGATATTCTGCGCTACAAGGGCCTTTTCCGGGACCGGTGGAACCCCTGGACCGGAGAGCCAGTGAAGAATGCCAGTGAGCTGTGCTACAACCTGCGACGGGTGGTCAACGAGGATGAAAGCCGTCAGCTTCATCTGCTTGCTCTGCTGGAGAAACACCCACGAGCCATCGTCTTCTACAACTTCGACTACGAGCTGGATATTTTAAGACATCTTGCCTATGCTCCAGGCACGGAGGTGGCCCAGTGGAATGGCCACGCCCATCAGCCGGTGCCAAAGGGCAAAAGCTGGGTGTATCTGGTACAGTATACCGCTGGCTGCGAGGGCTGGAACTGCATCACAACCGATACCACGGTGTTCTACTCCCAGAACTACTCCTACAAGGTGATGGCACAGGCTGCCGGACGTATTGACCGGCTGAATACCCCCTATACGGATCTGTATTACTTCCACTTCAAAAGTCGGGCGGGCATTGATCTGGCCATTGCCAGGGCCTTGAGCCAGAAGAAACAATTCAATGAAAGGAAGTGGGTCAAATGGCCATCTACGCCGAGCTGAAGGTTCAAACGGAATTCCCCGACGATCTCCCCTGCCGCACCTGCTCAGAACTAGATCCCGTTGTTTATGTGAAGGAGCTGCGCTCCTGGGATACGCTCTTAAGCCGGACCATCATATGCAAGTGCTGCCAGTTGGAAACCTGCCGGGCCATTCAGCGGCAGCTGAAGGAAAGGATGAATCTGCATGAGCCGGACCATCTCAACGGATGAGCTGCCTATCTCCTTCCAAACCTGTCAGGGCTGCAGGGAACGAAGTCTCAGCTGCCGGACTGGATGTGCCGGGTGGCAGTATCGGGAGGCGGAAAAGCAGGAGCGTTACCGGCGGGCCCAGGCGGCCCGGGACGGCTGGATGACAAGCCCACTCATCCTGCAGTATTCCCGCAAAAAATGGCGGCGGCAGAAATTGGGAAAGAAGGGATGACCATGCTCAGAGCCCATCTGGCGGAAAAATATGCTAACGGAGACGCCCGCTGGGTCTTCTCCATGCCTGCGTTTCTGTCTCTTGGCGAGCTGCTGAAGCAGCTTCCCATCCGGGAGAAAAAAGCGTGCTTCCTTCTGGAAATCACTGACCCTGATACGCTGGTGATTGAGCTGGATGGTCTGCCCAAGGGGAAGCCTATCGCGGCCCGGTGCCTGAACCGCTTCATTTTGGCACGGCAGGTTGTACGGGCGGAGTACGTGGTTTCCCCCACCGGACCCACGGGATATTTCATCCGTATCGCGTCCGCGAAATCAGCAGCCCCTTTTTCGGAGAAACCTGAAAAAAGAAAGGGCTGATAAAACATGACGGAAAAACGGGAAAAGCTTCTGGCGCATCTCTGCTTGATTCTGTTGGCGATGGGATTTCTGGCTGTAGGAAGCCGCAGTGTGAAACAAATCTTTGATATTCACCTGCGGGACTATGCAGCCGAACATCCCCATCACGCCATCCGAATGGAAGAGGAAATGCCCGCGGAAGAACGACACCCCAGTATTACCTACTCGTATTACTCGGCGATGAATTTCAGATGAATCCGTGACGAAGAGCTGCTGAAAAACAGTAGCTCTTTTCGTTTACGAAAAAAGTGCAAAAGGAGCCCCGTGAAGCATGAAAACGAGCAAAAGCATTCGAATGACCCTGTGGATATTTTCTCTATTGGTCTGCCTGACTGTTCTACCCGCCTATGGGGAAACCTACTACTGCACCGCCCCCAGCGGCCTGAACTGCCGGTGGGAGCCCAACCGGAAGGCGAGGGTAGAAACCATTCTGGCCTATGGCGACAGCGTGGAGGTGCTGGCCATTGACGGCGGCTGGGCCAATGTCTGGGCCGGGGACAGCCTGTGGTGCTGCCTGGACTACCTAAGCCTGACCCCTCCCACGGATGAGCCCCAGCAGGGTGTGATCGACGCTGACGGACGGGTGGCCCTTCGGGAAACGCCTGATGGCAAACGGGTGGGATGGCTGAAGCCCGGCGCGGAGGTGGAGATTTTGGGTACGCTGGATGGCTGGGTACGGACGGCTAAGGGATATATAGCCGCGGAATATGTTGCCCCCTCGGAGGATTTCTGATATACTGGAATTGTAGCCGAGGACAAGTAAAAGGAGGTCAGATACATTGTACACGATTGAAGACCTGAAAACGATCCTGACCCCGATTGCCAAACAGTACGGAGTAAATAGGTTGTCCGTGTTCGGCAGCGTGGCCCGGGGCGAAGCGACCGAGAAAAGCGACGTGGATTTGCTGGTGGACCTGCCCAAGGGCTGGGGGCTTTTGGAGCTGAGCGGGATGTACGTCGACATTGAAGAGGCACTGAACTGTTCTATTGATCTGGTTACGACCGGGATCGAGGACCGACAGTTTCTGAGAAAGATTCAGCAGGATGAGGTGATTCTTTATGAGCAGTGAACAGCGCGATCGGGCCGTATTGGAAAAAATCATTCAATACTGCAATGAAGCCAGGGAAATGACGGACCTTTCTGAAGGCACGAAGGGAGACTCTAAAGAAAACAAAGCCTGCCGTTATGCCACCGCCATGTGCCTGATGCAGATTGGCGAGCTGGCAGGGCATTTGAGCGACGAAGCCAAAACCAGGATGAGCATGATCGCATGGAACGCCATCCGGGGCATGCGGAACGTGCTGGCCCATGATTACGTCAGCGTAGACTGGGATGTGATCTGGAAGACCGCGACCAAGGACCTGCCCATTCTGAAGCTCGTCTGCGAGGAATACCTGAAGGGCTGATCTTTGGAATTTCATTACAAAAACAGAACGAACCGGAAGAGCTCTCGAAAAAATCGAGGGCTCTTTTTGATTGGCCAAAAACAGGAGGGAATCGTTATGTCCTTACGGGAATGCCCCGACTGCGGGGCGCGAACCTACGTAGCTGAAAGCCGGGAGGACGCCGACGGTAACATCCGCCGGTACCGGGTCTGTCACGAATGCGGACGGCGCTGGAAGACCATTGAACGCTTGATATTGGAGGATAAGTCAAATGACACAGAAACAAATGGGGCCCTTACTGGCGTCCGCTGCAGTGGAGGAGCTGCAACGCGGGAACAGATCATTCAATCTCTTCTGCGCCAGCTCTCTGATGCGATATTTCAATAATGACTGGGGCGAGATCAGCCAGGAGGACCGGGAGATGAACGATCAGGCCCTGCAAAGCGGTGATGAGCGCATCATAGCCAGCTACAATTTTCCAGATGGCACCCACTGGGGCGGCGAGGACTGCCTGTGGATCGTCACGGAGGCGGACGGGAGCAGCACCACCCTGCTGTTTCCCGGAGAGTATTGATATTCTGAAAAAAAAAAAAAAAAAACGAAAAAAGGAGAGAAATAACATGAGCGGCATATCCAAATGGGCTGATCGGGAGGTACAGATTGCCTGCCAGCGGATAAACCCTGATTACCAAAAAGAAGAATTCGATTACGGCTGTGCCTGCTGTCAATCCGCCCTGAAGGCGTTCGAATCCGTCATTTCGGACGGCCACAGCGGGGGCAGCATCCAGTGTACCCGCTTGATCCTGAACCGGCTGCTTCAGGGCAAACCCCTGACCCCCATCGAGGATACCACGGATATTTGGAACAAGCAGGAGGATTTCCCTACCAGAGACGGCTCCGAGGTGTATCAGTGCAAGCGGATGTCTTCCCTGTGGAAGCACGTGCTCCCGAATGGCACGGTTTATTATGTTGATAACGACGCTTATATCGGTGTTGATGAAAACAATCCAGTCGTTACCTTCCACAGCGATCTGGTCTCCAAGATCGGCCGGGAGATAATGCCAATCACCATGCCATATTACCCCAACGACAGTCCCCTTTATATTTTCATCTCCGATTTTCTGTTTGACAAGGCCAACTGGCCAAGTGCCTATGGGGACTTTGACACCGTGCATATTCACCGAGCGAAAACCAGCGACGGAGCCGTTATTCCCATCGACCGGTATTTTAAGGAAGGGCCGGATGATTGGGAAGAGATTAGCCTGGAGGAGTTCAATTTCCGTAAGAAAAATGACAAGTGGGAAAGAGAGGGTACGGACGATGGCCACCATTAAAATCTGTGACCTGTGTGGAAAGCAGTGTCCTGAGGGCGAAGCCCTTCAGCTGCGCATTCAGCAGACCCCTATCGCCTTCACATTTCAAACCGTGGATATTTGCAAGGACTGCGACGAATGGCTGAGCGTGCAGATGGACAAGCGGAGAAAGGACAGCACGCACATCAGAAAGGAAAAAACGCATCATGCTGAAGATTGAAAATCTCGAAATTCATAAAAGAGCTTTACGAGAATGCTGAATAAGGTTTGTTGATGAAACTACTCATTTTCTCTATTCTCGGCGCTATTAGAACAATAAAAAGGAGAATTAAAACAATGGTCAATAACAATACTCCGGTATCCTATGAATGCAAGACCAATCCCGAACCTAAGCTCCTTGCTGATGTTAATGTCGCGGATATGATGAGAGCCACTTTGGACGTTCTGATGATAACTCGAGGGAATGCTAATATTACTTATAAGGCGTTATTTGGTGATACTAGGCCCGATCCTGAAATGTCGCATCTTAATGGCGGTAGTATGATTGAAATGCTGGACGATATACATTCTATCGCAAGGGATATTCTTCAGATGGTAGTCGCTACGAAAAATGGCTTAGGTATCGAGGAATCTCCTGTTTTAAGCTCATCACGCAATTGACGTTTATGGAGGAGAAGCAACATGGCAATAAAAAGATTGTGTGACATCTGCGGAAAAGAATGTCCCATGGACGAGCAGCTTTCACTTTATTTTGGTCCGCCGACATCCACGAGGAGTATGGCGGCTAAGGTAGGCACAAAGATAGTCCTTATGAATGATATCTGTAAAGATTGTTACGACTGGCTTACGAAAGAGTTAAAGTGCCGAAGGGAGCTTTATGAAAATGCTGAATAAAGTTTGTCCTCGCAAAGACCTATACCATTACGGCGAAAAACGTGATGGCTTCTATATCGACGGAGCTAACTTTGATGACTGTTACAAGCAACTCAGGCAGTACAGCCAAGAGCATCCTGAGAAATGGATCTATTATTATGATCGTGGAGTAAACGTTGGCTATCCCATTCCTGTTGCCACTTATATTCTGGAGGTAACGGTTCTTGATATGGAACCTGGCCGTCTCAAAAGGGTCGTGATAGTCGACGTGAAATCGACGAAATGACCGTGGGAAACATTTCAAAAATATATTCCGCGAAATTTACAATCTACATTATGAAGAGAAAGGCTCGGTTAGAGTACCATCTATAGAGATGGGTATCGGAAATGATATAGCGGCATTTAGTCTGTTGGTGCAATCCCAACACTTTCTCTTTTTTTATGAAAATTTACGTAAAAGCAATCATGACCGTGGATAAAGCAGGGTATGACCCTATTCCGGAGGTGGCTGCTCATTGGAAAAGTATTGTTGATGGCAAAATCCCATTCGGGTATGAAGTATGGAATGATTAAAAAAGGAGAAAGACAATGCTGAAAATTGAAAACGTCGAAATTCATGGTTGGGAGCCGGCTATCCGCGGAATGCGGAACCCCAAAAACAGCTGGGCGAAGAGCGACAGCACTAACGAGGAAAACTGTGAGGAGTGTATTTACTATGCGGACTATACCGTTTGTAAGTACAATCATATTCATGAGTGCTTGAACTTTAAGGCAGGCCCTAATGACCTCGACCTCATGACCCGTCTTCGCAACGCTGGCACGGATCATCGTAAGTTCATGCGGATGATTGTCGTCTATATGAATGTGACCGCGCCTTTATATTGGTGGAAGGAGTTTGACACCTATAAGGTAGGCACCGCTGCAAACTCTTGCTCAACGATGCACAAGATTGCAGATAAGGAGTTTACATTCGATGACTTCAGTCATGAAAAGCTTATAAAATCTGTATGCATGGAAATTCAAGAACAGCATATTCGCATAAGCCCCATACAAGCATTGGCAACGACCATTGAGTGCTTGAATTCCTATCGAGATTTATATTTGCAAACCAAAGACAAAAAATACTGGTGGCAGATGATCCAGCTCTTGCCGAGCTCTTATAACCAGCGCCGAACGGTCATGCTCAACTACGAGGTCCTAGCTAATATCTACAAATCTCGTCGTAACCACAAGCTGGATGAGTGGCATACTTTCTGTGACTTGATCGAGAGTTTACCTTATTCGGAGCTAATTACTGGAAGGGAAGAAAAGAATGATTAGTATTGGCGACAAGGTGCTCGTTGTTAATTCTGATCGGTATAATCATCAGCAGATAGGAACCGTAACTGATATTCGCATATTTCGCATATATGGGTCTGGGTTTTTGAATCTAGGCCTGTATTGTGTTGAGTTCAACAATGCTTTGTTTGGTGTATATGCGAAGGATGAACTTGAACTCGTCACGGAGAACGAAAATATCTAAAAAGTATGCATTTGACGATCAGACATTTCCTGGAAAGAAGCGGAAAAGTGAGGTGAACCAGAATGGAAACCCATGATAAGGAAGTGCGGTATGATCTGTATTGCTGCACCTGTAAGTACAAGGATGTCGATCAGGCGGACGATCCCTGCGACGAATGCCTGTCCACCCCAATGAACGACGGCTCGGTGAAGCCTGTAAATTACGAGAAAGCGAGAGATTAGTATGTTCGGCTACACCTTTTACCGGGGCCATATTCTGAAAAAACGTCGTAACCTGAAGCGAGATGCCAGCATGGCTATGGCGCTCTGGTTCTATCGTCAAAAGCTGGGGCCTGCGGATTCTTCCCCCGGACTGAAAGAAAATGACGGAAAAGAGCGCTTTCAAAATTCAGGGCCGGTGCGAATGCAGGATATCAGTACAGCTTTGAATACTGCACGGGTTTCCTATAAGGGACCAGGAAAGGCGGGCGACTGATGGAGCGGAATATGCTGACGGTCATCCTCTTCGTTATTACGGTTGTGATCGCCCTGCTGGCCCGCAGGCGGTTCAAGCAGACCGGAGGCGGACTGGAAAAGGCTGTATGGCTGTACTGGAGCCTGCTGGCTGTTCGCTATGTCTTTGATATTCTTCAAATGAGGTGATAATCATGAGTACCCCAAAGCCACAGGAGCGCCCCTCCAAGGAGGAATACTATTTCAACATTGCTCTGGCTGTAGCCATGCGCAGCACCTGTCTTCGGCGAAAATACGGTGCGGTCATTGTGAAGGATGACCACATCATCTCTACCGGCTATAATGGCTCAGCCAGGGGCGAGCAGAATTGTACGGACGTTGGCCTGTGTCTTCGAGAGGAGCAGAACATTCCTCACGGCGAGCGGTACGAGCTGTGTCAGGCCGTCCACGCGGAGGCGAACGCTATTCTGAATGCTGACCCGGCGGACATGATCGGCGCAACCTTATATCTGGCGGGCTGGGAAAATGGAAAGATCATTCCACGGCCTGTTCCCTGTGACATGTGTGCACGGCTGATTCGGAACGCTCGCATCGGCAAGGTGGTCACTTGCCGCTATAAAAAGGAGCACTATCTGCACTAAACCTCATTGATATTCTATCTGTAGCTCAGTAAAAAGGAGGAATTCCCATGTATTTCAGTCTTCGCAATGGTTCCCTGATGGATAGCCGGGAGGTGCGCAAGGTGGCGCTGGCCCTTGGCATGCGCCTGAAGGATGACGCGGAGGTACGTGCTTTCGCACTGGGCCTGCCAGGCGTGGCCTACTGCGTGGAGCGACCAAGTGTCAAGTATCTGGCCGCCCACGATCTTCTATATGATGCGGTACGCCTGTACTACGACAGCCACAAGGCTCAGGGCATCACCATGAAGGAAGCCAGGGAACGGGTGCTGGCCCTGAAGGAAGCGTGGGCTCAGTCCGGCGTACAGCTGACGGCCCGGGGCTTCGAGGCCCTGCCGGATGAGGAGCGCGCCGAGCTGATCTCTGCTATGCACCGGCTGTTCTGCGAGGAGGGCAAGTCGCTGGAAGAAGCAGCGGATCTTCTGCATGTGACAGAGGGCCTGTCCAGGCACCTTTTGCAGCTGTGGGACGACGCCCACTTTTCCGCGTAAAAAACACTCGCTATTATGAATCCGAAAAAGGATCACATTTTGAAGGAGGATATTCATCATGGAAACCAATGAAATGAAGGAAACCAAGACCACCATCAAGGAAAAATGGGAAAATCTGAAGGAGAAAAAATGGTTCCGCAGGACAGTCATCGGCCTGGGCATCGGCGCTGGAATCGGCGGCGCGGTGTTCGGCTTGAAGAAGCTCTGCGGCTCCACCACCCCGGAGGCGCTCCCGGAATTGACGGAGAATGCGGTGAATCTGACGGAGGAAACCGTGGAACATCTGGACTGAAAAGAGACGGATTTTCGGTAGAAAAGGGAGGGCTGACATTGGTCAGTCCCTCTTCTTTTTCTGCCCACTTTGGTATTGGAAAAGTGGCCGCGCGCCCACTTTTTGTGGGTTTTGGGCAAATTTGAGAGCCGGCCAAAACGGCTTCGGACGAAAAAAGCCCAAAAAAAGTGGGTTTTCGCCCACTTTTATTTCAAAAGTGGGCAGCCGCAAACCGTTGATGCATAAGGGTTTGCGGGCCTCTGCCCACTTTGCCCACTTTTTTTCTTTATTTATGCGTGAAAAAAAATAAAGAAATATAGAGAAATAGCGTCACCAAAGTGGGCTTTTGGCCACAGGCCCTTTTACCCCCGAAAATCGCAGCAAAGGAGAGAAAAAAAAGATGGGCTGGATATTCTCGTTAGCGGCCTTCATCGTGGCCATCGTTCGCCAGAACATGACCCTGATGATTGCGTCCGGACTGTTCGCCATTGCGGGCAGTATTTCCTTCGGGGCCGTCACCCTGCGGGGGCAGCGGGAGAAGGAGTGCAAGGACCGGCGGGAGCTTTGGAAAAACATTCTGACCTCGCTGGCGAAGCAGAAGCCTTCGAATTAGGCCGGAGCCGCCGTCCTGTCTTGCGGAACGAATGAACTGGTGCTATGATAAAGACCCGAGCATTCGAAATCTGCCAAAACAGGAGGTCTCCCTATGAGCTGGTATGACGATGATGACTACAGTGATATTTACGATCCTGATGACGATACAGACTACGAAGCCGAAGAGGCTGACGAGAAACACATGGCGGAATTTGCCAAGACCTTTGTGAAGGGCGACTGTCCCCGCTGCGGCGGCAAGGGCACCGTCACCGACTCCGACGGTGTGTGCTATTTCTGCCACCAGTGCCATTTCGTCTTCGGCCCCACCGAGTATCTGAGCTGGGCTTCCGGCATTTCGTCTTACAAAAATACCGGCTCCGTCTGGGGCGACGATTACGACGACGTTTACTGAAAACCACTGAACTGGCGACAGGGTCTGATATTTTTCAGCCCCTGTTTTTTTCATCCGCGAAAAAAACAGCCCCTTTTATGAAGAGAAGGAGACCTTTGTCCCCTTCTCTTTTCTATTTGGTCTGAAAGGAGGCGTTGCGAATGCTGGAAAACCGCTTCAAGACCAGGCTATGCCGGAAGCTGCGGGACCTGTTTCCGGGCTGCGTGATTTTACATCCCAACCCCAACGAAACTCAGGGCATTCCCGATCTGGTGGTTCTATACCAGAACCGCTGGGCCGCGCTGGAGGGAAAGCAATCCCCCACTAGCCCGCACCGCCCCAATCAGCAGTATTACGTGGAGAAAATGAACCAGATGTCCTTCGCCGCATTCATCTATCCGGAAAACGAGGAGGAGGTACTCCATGGACTTCAACAGACATTTGGACCTTGAAGGGCAGCACGCCTTTCTGGGAGCCAGCAAATACCACTGGATCAACTACACAGACGACAAGCTGGCGGAAAGCTATCAGAACTTTCTGGCAGTGCAGCGGGGCACGGAGCTTCATGCCTTCGCTGCACAGGCTATCCGCCACGGCATCAAGCTGCAGAAGAGTGCCAAGACACTGAACATGTACGTCAATGACGCCATCGGATTCAAGATGACGCCGGAGCAGGTTTTATATTATTCCGAAAACTGCTTCGGCACCGCGGACGCCATCAGCTTTCGCAATGATTTTCTCCGCATCCATGACCTGAAGACCGGCACAGTCCCGGCGCACATGGAGCAGCTGCGCATCTACGCCGCGCTCTTCTGCCTGGAATACCGTCGCAAGCCCGTGGATATTCCCATGGAGCTGCGCATCTATCAGAACGACGAGGTGCTTTACGACAAGCCCGATCCAAATGATATTTCCGCCATTATGGAGCGCATTGTCCGGGCGGACGAGATTATCCGGGCTATGAAACGAAGGGAGGTTGCCTGAGATGGGCCGCGTGAACGATGATATTCTAATGCACTACGGCATCAAGCGGCGTTCCGGCCGCTATCCCTGGGGCTCCGGCGACAAGCCCTTCCAGCGCAGCGGCGACTTTCTAAGCCGGGTGGAGAGCCTTCAGGGTAATGGATATTCTGAAAAGGATGTGGCTCGGGAGATGAACATTTCCACCACCGAGCTTCGCCGCTACGTCACCGCCGCCAAGCATGAGCGGCGCAATCTGGAGATCGACCGCATTAAGAGCCTGCGGGCCGACGGCCTGACCACTGCGGAAATCGCCCGGCAGATGGGCAGGAACGAGTCCTCCATTCGGGCGCTGGAGAACAGCGCGGTAGCTGAACGGAAGAATCAGGCCCAGGCCACGGCGGATATTCTACGCCGCCAGTTGGAATCTAAGAGCATGATCGACGTGGGCGCTGGCGTGGAAACTGAGCTGGGCATTTCCAAGTCAAAGCTGCGTGAAGCGCTGATGATCCTGGAAAATGAGGGTTACAACGTTTACGGCGGCGGCATTCCCCAGGTAACCAATCCAGGCAAGCAGTCCAACACCATTGTCCTCACCCGCCCCGAGATCCCGGAGAAGGATATTTACCAGAAGGTTGGCGAGATTCAGTCCGTCATGGATTATCACTCCGACGACGGCGGCTTCACCTACCGTGAGCGGCAGTACCCGGCCAGCATCGACTCCAGCCGGGTGGACATCCGCTATGGCGATCAGGGCGGCATTAGCAAGGACGGTGTGATTGAGATTCGCCGGGGCGTGGCCGATCTGGACTTGGGCAATGCTCACTACGCGCAGGTGCGCATTCTGGTGGACGGCGACCACTACCTCAAGGGCATGGCTATGTATTCTGACAACATCCCCGAGGGCAAGGACATCGTCTTCAATACCAATAAGAAATCCGGCACCGACAAGATGGACGTGCTCAAGGAGATCAAGCACGACGATCCCACTAACCCCTTCGGCGCATACATCAAGGCCGAGGGACAAAGTTACTACACTGACAAGGACGGCAAGCAGCACCTCTCCGCCATCAACAAGCTGAAGGAGGAGGGCGACTGGGATACCATGGGCCGCACCCTGTCCTCTCAGTTTCTTGCCAAGCAGCCGCTGAAGCTCATCAAGAGTCAGCTGGACCTGACTTATGATGACGCAGTGGCACAGTTCGACGAGATCTGCTCCTACACCAATCCTACCATCAAGAAAAAGATGCTGATGGACTTTGCCAAACAGTGCGACGGAGCCACCGTCCACTTGAAAGCGGCGGCGCTGCCCAGGCAGTCCACGCAGGTCATTCTGCCGCTGGACGGCATCAGCGACACGGAGATCTACGCCCCCAATTACCGCAATGGCGAGCAGGTGGCACTGGTCCGCTATCCTCACGGCGGTACCTTTGAGATCCCCGTGCTGACGGTCAATAACAAGAATCCTTCGGGCAAAAGCCTGTTGGGTAACGTGGCCGACGCGGTAGGCATCAATGCAAAGGTGGCCGAGCGGCTAAGTGGAGCGGACTTTGACGGCGATACCGTAACCGTCATTCCACTGAGCGATCGGGTGCAGATTAAGTCCACCCGTCCCCTGAAGGGGCTGGAAGGCTTTGACCCCAAGACTCAATACGCCGAGCGCCCGGGTATGAAGGTTATGACTAAGGCCATGACCCAGAAGCAGATGGGTATGGTATCTAACCTCATCACGGACATGACTCTGCAGGGCGCCTCTGAGGACGACATCGCCCGGGCTGTGCGCCACTCCATGGTGGTCATCGACGCGGCCAAGCACCATCTGGACTATAAGCAGTCTGAGAAGGACAACGGTATTCAGGAGCTGCGCAGCCGTTACCAGCGCCGGGTGGACCCGGAGACCGGTGAGATCAAGGAGGGTGGGGCTTCCACTCTTTTAAGCCGTAAGAAGCAGACCGTTGAGGTAGCTGAGCGGAAGGGCAGTGGGCGAATCGACCCCGTCACCGGCGAGATGATCTACAAGACCTCCGGCCGCAAGTACAAAGACGACAAGACCGGCGAGTGGGTGCCTGCCATGGACAAGGTTTCTCTCATGTCCGTCACAAAGGACGTGCACAGCTTGTCCTCTGGCACCCCGCAGGAGGAGCTGTACGCGGATTATGCGAACCGGATGAAGGCACTGGCAAACCGGGCGCGGAAGGAGTACCTGGCTACTAAAGAGCCACACGCCCTTTCCAGCGCTAGGGAGGCCTACCGTGCGGAAGTGGACACCCTGGAGGCCAAGCTGCAGATTGCCATGAAGAACGCGCCCCGTGAGCGCCGGGCCCAGGCCATCGCAAACTCCCGCATCAAGGCCCAGCAGGACGACAACCCCGGCATGGATAAGAAGGCCCTGCGCAAGCTGCGGGATCAGGCCATATACGACGCCAGGGCGCAGGTGGGAGCCAACGGCAAGGACACCCGCATCACGATCACCGACCGGGAATGGGAGGCCATTCAGGCCCGTGCCATCAGCCCTACCAAGCTGACCGCTATTCTGCGCTACTGCAAGGATAATGAGGTCATCCAGCGTGCCTTGCCCAAGACACGGGCCAATGTAACGACTGCCAAGCAGGCCCGCATCGACTCCATGCTCGCCTCCGGCTACACCTATTCGCAGATCGCCGACGCGCTGAATCTTTCTACCTCTACCGTGTCCAACTACGCCCGCGGCGTAGAATGAAGGTGGTGAATATATGGCAAAATGTGCGCTTTCTACTCGGGACAATCCCTTTGATCCCTTTCTTCAATTCAATTCGTGGTGGGCGTTCGATCAGGAGCATCACTATTTCTCCTGTGAGCGCCTCGACCGCTTCGCTCACACTTCCGATTCCCTGACCGATCAGGAAAACGAGGCTGAAATTGAGCGAGCCATTGACGACATCATAGCCCACGATCCCACTGGCCTCTACATCAAGGTCCAGCGTGATCTCCCCGACGACTGATGCTCGTCTTTCCGGCTTTCTTCCGCGCTGCATCGCCGCAAGTCTGTATACTTTTGGCCTTGCAGCGCGGTTTTCGTCTGTATGCATGGCGCTTTCCCCCTCCCATATAGGAGGGGGGTCCGCCAAAAACACACCCCCTCCCGCATCGCGCGCCTCCTTGAAAATTCTCCGGGGGTAGTTTTTGGGGAGGTGTTTTTACTTTTTGCCGGGGTATTTGAACGAGCCTACAGAGTGTTTCTCTCCTTTCTTTCATATGAAACCTCCTGCCATATTGGTTTCTCCTTTCATCGGATCGCTTACCGCCAACAAAGCTCTGTAGGTTCCTTCAAGTACCCTAGAAAAACGATACAGATACAGCTGTATTCTTTACTGAAACAAACTGAGAGGAGGCAGAAAAGGTGCCAAAAGTACGAACCGGTAGCTCTTCTGGCTCCGGGAAAAGAATCAGACCGGCACTTACGCCGGAAGCACGGGAGCAGCAGCTGATCGGGCTGGCAGTTGACCTGGTGGAGAAGCGGCTTCTGGAGGGGACGGCCAGCTCGCAGGAGGTTACGCACTTTCTGAAGCTGGCGTCCACCAGGGAAAAGATGGAACGGGATATTCTCCGGGAGCAGGCGAAGCTTATCAAGGCCAAAACGCAGAACCTGGAATCGGTTCAGGAGATCAAGGAGCTGTACGCGAACGCGCTGCAGGCCATGCGCACCTACACCGGCAGCGGCAGGCAGGAGGGCGAATGATTTACCGAACATATTCCGAGCTGATCCAGCTGCCGACGTTTGAAGAGCGATTCAGATATTTGCGGCTGGACGGAAAAATCGGAGACACGACCTTCGGTTATGACCGATACCTGAACCAGATGTTTTACCAGTCGGAGGAATGGCGGCATTTTCGGAACGAGATCATCGTGCGGGATGAAGGCTGCGACCTTGCCATGCCGGGGCACGAAATTTACCCGGCCAGCTGCAAGGACAGGCGGTGGAGCAAGATTCTCATCCACCACCTGAACCCGCTAAGCAAAGAGGATATTCTGGAGCACCGGCGCTGCATCCTGGACCCGGAAAACGTGGTGTGCACCCGAATGACCACCCACAACGCCATCCATTACGGAGACGAATCCCTGCTGCCGAAAGGGCCGGTCGTCCGCAGCCAAAATGACATGTGCCCATGGAGGCACTAAAGGAGGAAGCACATGGGCGCAAGTATTCTATTTTCCATTCGGAAGCTGCTGGGCGGCATGTCCGACGACCCGGCGTTTGAAACCGATCTGCTGATTCACATCAACGCCCTGCTTGCGGTGCTGACCCAGCTTGGCGTTGGCCCGGCGGAAGGCATGAGCATTGCGGATGGGTCCACCGCGTGGCGCGACCTGCTGGGGGACGACCCCAAATGGCAGATTGTGCAGACGTGGATGTACCTGCGAACCAAGCTGGTCTTTGACCCGCCGACCATCGGCACGGTTGCCGACAGCATGAAAAAGCAGGCCGACGAGTACGAGTGGCGCATTTCCATACTGGCGGATGAAGAGAAAAGTAAGGAGGGATGATATGCAAAGCGAAGAATTGGCCCATCACGGCATTCTAGGAATGAGGTGGGGCGTGCGCCGTTTCCAGAATAAAGACGGATCGCTTACGGCTGCCGGGAAAAAGCGTTATGGCATCGACGGCGGTGAAGCGGATTCCTCCGGCAGCGGCAGTAAAGCTCAGGGAAAGAAAAGCAGGCCCAAGAAGATTTCGGAGATGAGCGACGCGGAGCTTCGGCAAAGGCTGAACCGGCTTCAAATGGAAAAGCAGCTGAAGCAGCTGATGAGCGAGCAGGAAGCCGAGAAACAGAAGAAGGGTAAATCGTTCGTCAAAAAGACGGCCAAGAATTTTATTCAAACGGCCATAAGCGGAAGAGTGGAGAAATGGGCGCAAAGTCTTGGAGAAGGGAAAAAGAAAGAAGAGCCGACAACCAAAATCGACCCCAAGAAAAACCCCGGAGAATATTCTGACAAGGAATTGGACGCTATTCTCAAAAGAGCCCGAAATGACAATGCCTATCAAACCATTGTACGTGATACCTGGGCTTCTAATAAAAGCAGAAACCAGTCCGCTGCCGATATCGTAAACGAAATAAGGGCTCAGGAAAACGCGCGCCGTGAGCACGCCAAAGCGCGAACGAAGCGCCAGAAAAAATATGGCAGTATAAAGGACTGATGTCATGCTATCCAACACTGCCACGCCGATTTATTACGGCGAATTTCGAGATTCGGTTCTTCGCGGGGAAATGCCCATCAACAAAGAAATCGAAATGCAAATGCACCGGGTTGACGAGAAGATCGCCAATCCGAATTTTTATTATGACGACCAGGCCATTGCCGGGTTTATTGCCTACTGTGAAAACGAGCTGACCCTGACGGACGGGGCGGACCTGAAGCTGCTGGACAGCTTCAAGCTGTGGGCGGAAGACCTGCTGGCCTGGTTTTATTTCGTTGAGCGAACCGTGTACGAGCCAAACCCGGATGGCCATGGCGGGCACTACGTGCGCAAGCGAATCAAGCGTCGGCTGACCAATAAACAGATTCTGATCGTCGCCCGAGGGGCGGCCAAATCCATGTATGCCAGCTGCCTGCAAAACTACTTCCTGAACGTAGACACCAGCACCACCCACCAGATCACGACCGCCCCCACGATGAAGCAGGCGGAAGAGGTGCTTTCCCCCATCCGAACGGCGATTACCCGGGCGCGGGGGCCGCTGTTCAAATTTCTGACGGAAGGCTCCCTTCAGAACACCACCGGCTCCAAGGCCAACCGGACCAAGCTGGCCAGCACGAAAAAGGGTATCGAGAACTTCATGACCGGCTCCATTCTGGAGATACGGCCATGGAGCGTGAGTAAGCTGCAGGGGCTTCAGGCCAAGGTGGCCACCATCGACGAATGGCTTTCCGGCGACATCCGGGAGGACATCATCGGCGCGGTGGAGCAGGGCGCGTCCAAGCTGGAGGACTACATCATCGTGGCCATCAGCTCCGAGGGCACGGTACGCAATGGACCGGGCGACACGATCAAAATGGAGCTGGCTTCAATCCTGAAGGGCGAAACGCCCATGCCCTATGTGTCCATCTGGTGGTACAAGCTGGACTCCATCGACGAGGTAGCCCGGCCCGAAATGTGGCTGAAGGCCAATCCTAATCTGGGAAAGACCGTCACCTACGAAACCTACCAGCGGGACGTAGACAAGATGGAAATTGCCCCGGCGAACCGCAACGACATTCTGGCCAAGCGCTTCGGCATTCCCATGGAGGGGTACACATACTACTTCACCTACGAAGAGACGCTACCACATCGCCGCCGCGATTACTGGCAAATGCCATGCAGTCTGGGGGCCGACCTTTCCCAGGGCGACGACTTCTGCGCGTTCACGTTTCTGTTCCCAATGGCCCGCGGCGCTTTCGGGGTAAAGACCCGGGACTACATTACCTCCCGAACCTTAGACCGGCTGCCCGCCGCCATGCGGGTGAAATACGAAACCTTTCTGCAGGAAGGAAGCCTGGTGGTAATGGACGGCTCCGTGCTGGACATGATGCAGGTATACGATGACCTGGATCAGCACATTACCGACTGCGGCTACGACGTGCGTTCCCTAGGGTACGACCCATACAATGCTCGGGAGTTTGTGGAACGGTGGCAAAACGAGAACGGCCCTTTCGGCATTGAAAAAGTGATTCAGGGGGCCAAGACGGAATCCGTTCCGTTGGGAGAGCTGAAGAAGTTATCCGAAGACCGGAAGCTCCTGTTTGATGAAGAACTGATGAGCTATGCAATGGGTAACTGTATCGCCATGGAGGACACCAATGGCAACCGGAAGCTGATGAAGAAACGGTATGACCAGAAGATCGACGCCGTGGCGGCCATGCTGGACGCTTATGTGGCGTACAAGCTGAACCGGGAGGCGTTTGAATGACAAACTTCGGGCCAAACCGGAACCGATTACGGATTTTCGTCCGTAGAATCAGGAGCTTCGCCCGATTCAGCGGCGGCAATCTCTTCAGGGGTCATAACCGATTCCAAAGCAGTTAGGATTTTCTGTGCCTGTTCATCGCTTTCTTTATCTTGTTGACGAATCCATTTAACAAATGTATATAAGCCGCCTACTGCGCCAATAGCTACTGTAGCTATCATACCGCCTTTAGCCTGCTCTTTTAACTTGGCATTCTTTGATATGTACTCGGCAATCATTTTAAGGCCTATCCCCATATTTCCACCGCCCAATTCCCGAAGAGTATGAGTTTGGACAGAGGCATCTTTTCCTTCCATAATTTTCAGAGCGGCTTCAATTTTTTGATGGACATCGTTTTTCATTTGTATGCCCTCCCTTTCAGTAGCTAAATGATACCACATTTTTGACAAGGAGACAACTGCATATGGATCAATCCCTTGGTTCCAGGCTGAAACACGCCTGGAATGTTTTTATGAACCGGGACCCCACCGGAATGAGCTATCAGGTGCTGGGCGGCGGTTCCTCGTCCCGGCCGGACCGGGTGCGGCTTTCCCGGGGCAACGAGCGATCCGTGGTTACCTCCGTGTACAACCGGATCGCTATGGACGTAGCGGCCATCGGCGTGCGGCATGTTCGGCAGGATCAGAACGGCCGCTTTCTGTACGAGATGGAATCGAGCCTCAACCACTGCCTGACGGTGGAGGCCAACCTGGACCAGACCTCCCGCGCCTTTTACCAGGACATGGTGATGTCCATGCTGGACGAAGGCGTGGTGGCGGTGGTGCCGACCGTGTACACATCCAGCCTGAGGGAAGGGAACTTCTACTCGATCTCTTCTCTGCGGACAGGCAAAATTACGGAATGGTTTCCAAATGCCGTGCGGGTGCAGCTCTACAACGAGCAGACCGGCCGGAAGGAAGAAATCATTCGGCCCAAAAACATGGTGGCGATTATTGAAAACCCGCTGTACGCCATCATCAACGAACCCAACTCCACCATGCAGCGGCTGATCCGGAAGCTGAACCTTCTGGATCTGGTGGATGAACAATCGAGTTCGGGCAAGCTGGATCTGATTGTTCAGCTGCCCTACATCATCAAAACCGACGCCCGGCGGGATCAGGCGGAAAAACGCCGCCGGGACATTGAGGAGCAGCTTTCCGGATCCAAATACGGTATTGCATATACCGACGGAACGGAACGGATTACACAGCTGAACCGGTCAGTTGGCAATAACCTGATGTCTCAGATTGAATACCTGACGAGCATGCTGTACAGCCAGTTGGGGATCAGTCAGAGGGTGCTGGATGGAACAGCCAACGAGGAAACCATGCTGAACTATTACGACCGGACGATTGAGCCGATGCTTTCGGCCTTCGTGGACGAGTTCAAGCGCAAGTTTCTAACCCAAACGGCCCGCTCGCAGCTGCAGACCATTTCGTATTTCCGGGATCCATTCAAGCTGGTGCCGGTGAACCAGCTGGCGGAAATTGCGGACAAGTTTACCCGCAATGAAATTGTGACCAGCAATGAGATCCGCCAGATTATCGGCATGAAGCCGTCCGACGATCCGAAAGCCGACGAGCTGCGCAACAGTAACCTCAGGGCATCGGAAGGCGGAGATACACAGGCGGCGCTCCCACAAGAAACTGGAAAGGATGATGACGGACTCGTGGAAGACCTGAAGGAGGAAACTCAAAATGGAAGGTAGATATGACTTCAGCGGTTGGGCGACCAAAAACGACCTTCGCTGCTCTGACGGGCGGACCATTCGGCGGGACGCCTTCAAGGAGAGCGATGGCAAAACGGTGCCCCTGATCTGGAACCATCAGCATGACAGCCCTGAAGACGTGCTGGGTCATGCCCTGCTGATGAACAAGCCGGAGGGTGTGTATGCCTACGGTGTTTTCAATAAAACGGAAGCCGGAATGACGGCCAAGAATCTGGTGGACAACGGCGATGTCGTCGGCCTTTCCATCTACGCGAACCAGCTGAAGCAGCATGGCAGCGACGTGGTGCACGGCATGATTCGCGAGGTCAGTCTTGTACTGGCCGGTGCAAACCCTGGTGCCTCCATTGATTCTGTCATCCGTCACAGTGACGGCACGGAAACGGTGATGGAGGATTCCGGGTTTATTTATACCGGCGAGAGGATCGAGCTGTACCATGCCGACGAGCCGGAAAAGAAACAGGAAGACCAGCCGATGACCAACGATCAGGACAAGGAAAAGGAAAAGGAAGAGAAGTCCAAAGACAAGACCGTCGGTGAGGTTCTCAACACGCTGAATGAAGAGCAGAAAACAGCTGTCTACAGCGTGATCGCCATGGCGTTGGATGAAAACGCCGGTGACGAAAGCAACCAGGACGAGGAAGACCAGAATAATAAAGACGACAAGGAGGACACCATTGTGAAGCACAATGTGTTTGACCAGGAAGAAGAAGCTCGTGGCCAGGTGCTGAGCCACAGCGACATGGAGGTTATTTTCAAGGACGGTAAGCGTTTGGGCAGCCTGAAGGAAAGTGTGCTGGCTCATGCCCAGGACTATGGCATTGAGAATATTGGTACGCTGTTCCCCGAACCTAAGGCCCTGACCAATACTCCCGAATTTATCAAGCGGGATACCGGATGGGTAGACGACGTGATGAACGGCGTACATCGTTCCCCGTTCTCCCGGATCAAGTCCGTGTTCGCCGACCTGCGGGAGGACGATGCCCGGGCGTTGGGCTACATGAAGGGTAATCTGAAGAAGGAAGAAGTTTTCAGCCTGCTGAAGCGCACCACTGCTCCCACCACCATCTACAAGAAGCAGAAGCTGGACCGGGACGATGTGGTGGATATTACCGACTTTGATGTGGTGGCCTGGATCCGCGGGGAAATGCGCGTGATGCTGGATGAGGAAATCGCCCGCGCGGCTCTGATTGGTGATGGCCGTCTGTCCAGCTCCGACGACAAGATTGATGAGAACTGCATTCGCCCCATCTGGAAGGAAAACGAGCTGTATGCCGTCAAGCGCACCATCAGCTTCGCCATGAATGCCACGGATGATGTGAAAGCTAAGGCCTTTATCCGTGAGATCATCAAGAGCCGCAAGGACTACAAGGGTTCCGGCAATCCCACCCTGTTCACCACGGAAGACATGCTGACCAACTGCCTGCTGCTGGAAGACACTACTGGCCGTCTGATCTACACCGGCGAGGACCAGCTGCGCACCGCGCTGCGTGTTAAGAAGATCGTGACCGTGCCCGTGATGGAGAACCTGACCCGGAACGACAACGGCACCACCAAGACCCTGCAGGGCATTGTTGTGAACCTGACCGACTACACCATCGGTGCGGACAAGGGCGGCGCTGTCAATGCCTTCGACGATTTCGACATTGACTACAACCAGATGAAATATCTGATTGAGACCCGCTGCTCCGGCGCGCTGACCAAGCCCTTCTCTGCCATCGTGGTTGAGAGCACTGCTGCCTGAGGAATAGGAGGACGAAAAGATGGATCGCATTTTTGAACAGGCGAAAGACCTGCATGTTCGTGCTACTTACATCTACGGCAAGGCCAGTGACACCGCGGCCTACGTAGATGCCGACTGCACCCAGAAGATGACCGTCAGCCAGATGAAGGAAATCTTCTTGAAGGGCGGCATGATCCGCATCGGCGAGGCACTGTACCAGCCGCTGAACTTTACGGTGGCTTCCGCCGGTACCGGCTCGGTGGCTTATGTGAAAGCCGACACTGCCACCGCCACCACGGCTGTGATGGGTGCGCTGACCGCTGTGAAGGACTAAACGCGGAGAGATTCAAAATGGCAAAGTTTCATGGGATGATCGGCTTCGGACAGGAAGTGGAGGAACGGCCCGGCTACTGGAAGGAGCATGTGGAAGAGCGGGAGTATTTCGGCGAGTTGAACCGGAATACCCGCAGACTGACCAGCACCGACCAGGTGAACCAGAGCCTGACTGTGACCAATGAAATCAGTCTGGTGGCCGACCCCTATGCCAGAGAGAACTTTCACATGATTCGCTATGCGTGCTTCATGGGAACCAGATGGGAGGTATCCAGTGTGGAGGTACAGTACCCCCGGCTGGTGCTGACATTGGGAGGGGTGTATAATGCGGCCCCGGCTTGAACTGCATGAACTTCTGTGCGGGCTTCTGGGCAGCCGGAACGTATACTTCCAGCCGCCCGGAACCACCCGGATGAAGTATCCCGCCATTCGTTATGCCCGGGAAGACATAATGAAGACACCGGCGGACAATCTTCCCTACGGGCTGACAGCAGCCTACGAAATCATCGTGATAGACGAGGACCCCGATAGCAAGGTAGTGGAGGCTGTGGCACAGCTTCCCCAATGCCGGTTCATCCGGCACTATGCAGCGGACCGACTCAATCACGATGTTTTTTTACTTTACTATTAAAAGGAGGATTTCCCTATGAGTAAACTGCAGTGGGATGGAACCGGCGAAAAGCTGTATGAAAACGGTGTAGAGAAGGGCGTACTGTACCCCTACTCCGAAAATGCCTACCAGAAGGGCGTGGCTTGGAACGGACTGACCGCCATCAACCAGAGCCCCTCCGGCGGCGAAATCACCACCCTGTATGCGGACGATCAGGAATATGCCAATATGATGAGCCTGGAGAAATTCGGTCTGACGGTGGAGGCGTACACCTATCCGGAGGAGTTTGAGGCCTGTGATGGCTCCGCCGAGCTGGAACCTGGTGTAACCTTCGGCCAGCAGAACCGCCAGATGTTTGGACTTAGCTACCAGACCAAAATCGGCAATGACACCGATGGCTTCGACCATGGCTATATCATCCATCTGGTATACGGCTGCCGGGCCAAGCCCAGCGAGCGCAACTACTCCACCATCAACGACAGCCCCGAGGCCATCACCCTGAGCTGGGAGCTGAGCTGCACGCCTGTGGATGTGGCCGGTCACAAGCCCACCGCCCACATTGCGATCAACTCCAACAAGCTGACCCCGGAAAAGCTGGCGAAGTTGGAAGCCCTGCTGTACGGTACGGACGCCGGTGCGGAGGGAACCCCCGCCGCCAGCGACCCGAAGCTGCCTCTTCCCAGTGAGCTGGTAACTCTGCTGGCGAACTGATATTTCACCTAACATTAACCGGGGCGCCGTTTGAACGCGCGGCGCCCTTTTTTCCGTTCGAGAAGATGAAAGGAGAAACCTTATGCTGAAAAAGACTATTACCTATACCGACTATAATGGCATGACCCGGACCGAGGACTTCTACTTCAACCTTTCCAAGGCCGAAGTGGCTGAAATGGAAATGAGCACCGCGGGAGGGCTGGCAGAGATGATCCAGCGAGTGGCCCAGAGCCAAGATGGTCCCAACCTCATCAAGATTTTCAAGGATCTGGTGCTGAAGGCGTATGGTGAAAAGAGCCCTGATGGCAAGCACTTTGTTAAGTCCCCCGAAAAGGCGACGCTGTTTTCCCAGACGGAAGCGTACAGCGAAATTTTTATGGAGCTGGCGACCGACGCGGAGGCTGCCGCCGCCTTTGTAAACGGCATCTTCCCCGCCGATCTGGTGAAGAAGATGGCAGAGCAGGGTCCTGCCGCCTGACGGCCTAGAGGGATGGGAGCATGCTTCGACTGAAAATCGCGCCGACAGAAATGTGGGACGAGCGCAAGCAGGAATTCGTTCAGACAGGCGAGCGGGAACTGATGTTGGAGCACTCCCTGGTTTCCCTCGCCAAATGGGAATCAAAATGGCAAAAACCATTTCTAGACCAGAAGCCGAAGACCGGCGATGAAATGCTGGACTACGTGCGCTGCATGACTATCACCCAGAACGTAAGCCCTGAAACCTACAGCCGGCTGACGACAGGCAACATGGCGGAAATTGAACAGTACATCAGCAGGCCGATGACAGCCACCACCTTTTCGGCGGAGCAGCACGGGAACCGAAATGGCGAGAAAACAACGGCAGAGCTGATTTACTACTGGATGGTGACACTGAGTATTCCCTTTGAATGCGAAAAATGGCACCTGAACCGTCTGCTTGCACTTATCCGGGTATGCAACCTGAAGAACCAGCCTGCACGCAAAAAAAGCCAGCGGGCCATTCTGCAGGAAAACCGGGCGCTGAACGCTGCCCGGAGGCAACGACTGAGGACAAGGGGGTAAAAAGTATGACAAGACCAACGGCCAGAACCGTAGCCGACATGGCCATTATACGGGCCAGCGGCCCCACGATTTCCTACAGTGAGGAAGACTGCAAGGGCTTTGTAGAAAAATGCATCAACCTGTGCGGAGGCAGCATTCGCACCTCCGGTACCAATGATATGGTGCGCAATCACTGCGCATGGCTGGGTACTCTGGACAATGCTAAGGCCGCCGGAAAGCTGGTACCCGGGGCATTTCTGCTGATCTGGAAGGAAGAAAGTGACCAGCTGCCAGCCAAATATCGAGGGGATGGACTGGGCGACTTCAACCACATCGGCATTTATGTTGGTGACAAGGGATTTACTGAGAAGGGCCTGTTTGGTTCCCGACATAGTTATGATGTGGTACATTCCTCCAAGACGAAGGGGAAGGTAGCGGGCTCTACGTTGAAAAACGGTTGGACCCATGCCTTGTACCTTCAGGAGGTAGATTACGGCACCTTAAATAGCGGCGTTGAGCTAGGGCAGGATGCCAAGAACATTCTGGACGAACCGTCTACCAGTGAGGAGCAGACCCACGTTGCTGAGACAGCCCAGACAATCCGGGTTGTATCACCAAACGGCGGTCCGGTACGGGTACGGGAGGGAGCCTCCCTGAATGCTATACACAAGAAGGGCTTCTATGCCTATCCCGGAGAGAAGTATCGGGTAGAGGGTGAGAAGAACGGCTTTTACCGCATTTACTTCCAGGGGAAACACCGCTGGATTAGCAAGCAGTATACCGAAGCGGCACAGTAACGGAGGGAAGAGCCATGCTTGGACAACTAACCGGGCTGACTGGTGCAGACCTTCTGACGGCGCTGATTGTGGTACTTGTGATCTTCGAGGTTATCAACCTGGTCGGCAAGACCCTGCAAACTATACAAGGATGGAAAAAACCAGTGGACCAACAGCGTGACAAGACCCAGTCCAGGCTGAAAAGCTGCGAGGACAAACTGCAGGAGGACAATAACCGCCTGAACAATATCGAAAGCGGCCAGCACATGCTGTGCCGGGGCATGCTGGCACTACTGAGCCACGAAATCAACGGTAACAGCGTGGACAAGCTGCGAAAAGCCCAGGATGAGCTGACCAATTTTCTGATTGAACGCTGAGGCGAAGACCATGCAGAGAACCATTGACGGGATCCAGATTCAGGTATCGGAGGAGATACCGGAGGAAGAACTGCTGGCCTATGTGGCCAGAGGAAGAGAAAAGTACGGCCACCATCTGCTCAAAATGGAGCTGGAAATTGACGGGGAGTATGTGAGCATCCACTACGACACGGATGAAGCGATTCCCTTCAACCGGCTGCGCCGTATTACAGGATACCTGGTGGGCAGCCTGAGCCGCTGGAACAATGCCAAGCGCGCCGAGGAGCATGACCGGGTGAAACATACCTGAGGAGGGTAATATGAAAAACATCGACTGGAAGGATGTGCTGGAGCGGTCCGCCAAGACGTTTGTGCAGGCCGCGGTCACCTGTCTTTTGATGCAGATGAAGGGTGTAGACTTGTTCGCTCCAGACCGGAGCGATAAGTTGTGGCTGAGTCTGCTTTTGTCAACAATCGCGGCGGGGCTGAGTGCTGTGTGGAACATCGTCCTTTCTCCGCTGATTGACGCAGCCAAACCGACTCCGGAACTGAAGCCGCCTGCTGAAGAGGAAAAGCCCGGGGACGACGAAAGTGCCAACGGCTAGAAAGAGGCGGGCATGATAACATTCAGACAAAAGGGCGACTTCTCCAAACTGAACCGCTTTCTGGAGCGGATAAAGGAAAAGATCCGGCTGTCGGATCTGGACAGATTTGGCCGGGAGGGAGTAGCCGCCCTTGCGTCTGCTACTCCTGCAGACTCTGGAACCACGGCCAATTCGTGGTACTACAGGATAGAGCATCAAAGGGGATCAACATCGATCTCCTTTTTCAACTCCAACGTAAACGACGGCGTGCCAATTGCCATCATCCTGCAGTATGGCCACGGAACCGGAACCGGCGGTTGGGTGGAAGGACGGGATTATATCAATCCTGCCATTCAGCCGGTATTTGATAAAATCGCACAAAACGCCTGGAAGGAGGTGACCAGCCTGTGAGCAGGACAATCGACGAGCGCGTAGTAGAGATGCGCTTTGACAATCAAAAATTTGAGGACAATGTGCAGACCAGCCTGGGCACGCTTGAAAAGCTTAAGAAAGCCCTGAAGCTGGACGATGCCGCCAAGGGGCTGGAAGAGGTTGAGCAGGCTTCCCGGAAAGTGAAGCTGAACGGCTTGAGCAGTGCCATAGAAACCGTGTCTCTTAAATTTTCGGCGCTGGATGTAGCCGCGGCGCGGGTTTTTCAGCGGCTGACGGATGCGGCCATCGACACCGGGCGGAAAATGGTGAACGCACTGGCTTTTCAGTCCTCCAAAGACGGCTTTTCCGAGTATGAACTGAAGATGGGCTCAGTGCAGACCATTATGGCAGGCACTGGCGAAAGCCTGGAAACGGTGAACAGGTATCTGGAGGAGCTGAACAAATACTCTGACCAGACGATCTATTCCTTCTCCGACATGACGAATAACATTGGCAAATTCACCAATGCAGGCGTCAAGCTGGACAAGGCTGTGCTGGCCATCAAGGGCGTTAGTAACGTGGCTGCAGTTTCCGGCGCTACGGCTGAAGAAGCTAGCAGGGCAATGTACAATTTCAGTCAGGCTCTGTCTGCCGGGTACGTCAAGCTGATCGACTGGAAGAGCATTGAAAATGCCAACATGGCCACCCAGGAATTCAAGCAGCAGCTGCTGGACACGGCCATCGAGTTGGGCACCATCGTGAAGTACGGCGACCAGTACGCCACGGTGACGACAAACGCGGCGGGAAAGACCTATCAGGCCTTTGACGCGACGAGCAACTTCAATGATTCGTTGGCGTACCAGTGGATGACCACGGACGTGCTGACCAGCACGCTGGCCAAGTATGCCGACGAAACCACGGACATTGGTAAAAAGGCCTATGCCGCCGCGCAGGACATCAAGACCTTCAGCATGCTGATAGACACGCTGAAGGAAGCGCTGGGCTCCGGCTGGGCCCAGACCTGGGAACTTCTGATCGGCGACTTCAACGAGGCGAAGGCGCTGTTTACCGATGTGGGCAACGAGCTGAGCGCCCTGATCGAGACTTCATCCCAGGCGCGGAACAGCGTGCTGTACGAGGGCATGGCCTCCGGCTGGAAAAAGTGGCTGAAGGAAGGCATCGACGACGGTGAGATGTACAAAACCGCCATGATGGAAACAGCCCGGGAGCAGGGCATTTCCATCGACGAAATGGTGGAGCAGGCCGGTTCGCTGGAGAAAACCTTTCAAAATGGATGGATTACCAATGACCTGCTGGCTGCATCGGTAGACAAGCTGGTAAGCAAATATGACGGCCTTTCCAAGGAAGAAAAGGAAGAGATGGGCATTACCCAGGCCCAGATCGACCATGCCAAGGAGCTGCAGCAGAAGCTGAAGGACGGCACCATTGACGTGGCGGAATATGCTAAGGCCTTCGGGGAGCTATCGGGCCGGGAGAACTTGATCGAGGCAATAAAGAACACTTTCCACAGCTTGATGGACATTGTGCACTCGGTAAAGGAAGCCTTCAGCGATATTTTTCCGCCACTGACAGGTGAGCGATTGAAAGAAATTACCGTAAAGGTGCGGGAACTGACGGAGCGGTTCAAGGTCAGCGAGGAAACTGCCGGGAAAATTCGGGAGGTATTTGGCGGCGTTTTTTCGGTGGTAAAGACCGGGATTGAAATTTTCAAAAACATCGGAAAAGCTGTTGGACAAGCTCTCGGCGTGCTGGCACCAGGCGGTGGGCGCATTTTGGATGTGCTGGCCACCATCGGCAGCGGCATCAGCCGAGCGGCGGAAGCACTGACCTCTAGCAAAGCCTTTACCGATTTCTTTACCGGGCTTGGCAATGTGCTGAGCAGTGTAGTGCAGCGCCTGAGCGGCTGGGTGAAGCCGCTGGCAGACTTCATCAGCGATTTTACGGCCAAGGTTCGGGAAATGGGGTCCTTAAAGGCAGGCATCCAGTGGGCGTGGCAGCAGATCACAGCCGGGCTGAACAGCCTGAAAAGTAGGCTGCCGGACCTTTCCGGAATCGGCAAATGGTTTGCGGGGCTCTGGGATGGCATTATGAACGGCTTTTCCGCCGGCAGCGGAGGCAAATTGCTGGACGGTCTGAAGAGCGGAATCAGCAGCGTTTGGAAAGGGCTGCTGAACTGGTTTTCCGGCATCGGCAGCTCCGAATTTTTGCAGGGGATCAGGAACCGAACGGCGGTCCTCTGGGGCCGGATGACGGAATTTCTGTCTGGGCTTGGAATTCAACTGCCCAGCTTTGAAAAGCTGGGAGCGACTTTTGAAAAGCTATGGGGCAAGATCAAAACCGTTTATGACAAGGTCATCAATTCCGCCTTTGTGCAGAAGGTAAAGAAAATCCTGACTGGGCTGAAGAACAGCTTTGTGGGATTTGTGACCGGCATAACCGGCAAGCTGCCCCGCTTTACGGGATTGGGAAACATCTTCACCAAGGTATGGGGCAAAATTCAGCAGGTGTGGAGTCGCATTGTCGGGTCTGAATTTTTTCGGAATGTACAGGCTGGGCTTGGCAAGCTGAAGACGGCCTTTCTGGACTTTGTGTCACGCATCAGCGTCAAGCTGCCCAGCTTTGAAACCCTCGGCGGGATATTTGCCAAGGGCTGGGAAGCGATCCGCAGTGGTTTTGAAGCCATCGGGCAGTCGGAATTCATCCAGAAGGCCAAAGCGGGACTTGTGCAGCTGAAGGACCGGTTTATTGAATTCATCACCGGAATGAATCTGAAGCTGCCCAGCTTTGAGGCGCTGGGTGAAAAGCTGCAGAGCGTCTGGGCCAAGATCAAGACGGTATTCAGCACCGTGGGCAGCTGGCTGGGAAAGGCCTTCCAGCCCATCAGCGATTTTATCAGCAAATTCAAGGAGAAGCTTTCCTCCTTCGACTCCGTCGGGGAGGCCATGGAGTGGGCATGGGACACAGCGAAGGATAAGCTTAACGGAATTCTGGAATCGGTCCAAAGCTGGTTTGCCAGCATCGACATCTGGGCCCTGATCGGCAAATACTGGTATATTCCCGCCGGGCTGGCGGTGGCCGGGATCGTAAAGCTGCTGGGCAACATCATGACCATCCTGAAAGGCGCCTTTGCGGAGGACCTGGCCCATCTGAATGAATCCAAGGCCAAAACGCCGATCGGGAAAACGGTGCTGCAGATCGCCGGGGCGCTGCTGATGGTGGCCGGGGCGTTATATTTGGTAGCCTCGATTGATGAAAAGAAATTGTGGCCAGCGGTAGGAGCAATTGCTGCAATCGTTGGCGTTATGACTGCCCTTTCCATAGTTATTGGACTCTTGAATAAATTTACAGGCGGCGGAATGGCTGCTGGCTCCAAAGGCATGCTTGAGATGGGGCTTGGAATTCTGGCCATTGTCGGAGCACTGAAACTGTTGGAAATGATTAACATGGAGGGGCTTTCGGACCGTCTGATTCTGCTTGGCGGCATCATGGCTGCGTTGGTTCTCTCTATGGCGATCGTAAACGCTACAGCCAATAGTACAGGCGGGATGACCGGTGTTCTGAAGTTTGCAGGCGCAGTTGCTATATTAGCGCTTACCCTGAAATTATTGGATGGCTTTAACTGGCAAGAGGACTGGCAGGCTGCGGCAGCATTGGGCGCTATTATGGTGGTTTTAGCAGGAGCCATGGCACTTGTAAAGTTAACCAATGGCAGCACCAAGGGCGTCCTTTCTTTTGCCCTGGCAACAGGCATTTTGGTTCTATGTCTGAAAAGTCTTGGCGGAATGGACAAATCTAAGCTAATTCAGGGCGGCATTGCTCTTGGAGCAATGATTGCAGCACTTACCGGGGCCATGTATGTTCTCGGTAAAGTGAAGGTCAATGCTTCCACAATTGTCATGCTTGGCGTGCTTACCGCCTCCATCTGGGTATTCGGTTCCGTTATGCAGGAGCTGGCCAGCGTACCATGGACCGTGATTGCGTCTTTTGGCGGGGCGTTTGCCGCCATGATTCTGGCGCTTGCTGGAGCAATCGCCATACTGGGAAAGCTGGATACGGCAACGATTGTGAAAGGTGAAGCCGCCGTAACGGCGATTGTGGGTTTATTGGGCGTTGTGGCCATTGGATTGGCCGAGCTGGCTGGTGGAGCTGTGGCAGGCATATCCACGTCGCTGTTTTCTGCAATCAACACTCTGAAATTGTTGAGTGTTTCCGCAGGGGAGATTTCGCAGGACAATGTGGATAATGCCATTACCGCCATTGGAAAACTGACCACCATGACCGCTGAAACAGTGTTTACATTCAGCGGAGATGTAGTGGATTGGGGTAAGAAAGTAACTGGCCTTGGCGATGATCTGCATTATTTCTATATCCAGACCAAAGACCTGACAGAAGATACCATTCAAGGTGTTGTAGATTTCAGTGCAAAGCTGCAGGAGATTTACACCAATCTGACATCCATTGGTGATATTACCAATTACGAAAGTGTTTCAACAGCTCTGGTTAATATCAGTTCGAACCTGGGACTATATTCCGAGAATCTGAAGGATGTGGATGTTTCCGACGAGGGAACTAAAAAAGCGGTTGCCTCCATGGGCGTGCTGGAGCAAATTGCTCAGGCAGCCACGACTACTGAAGCATTGGATGCACTTTCCAGTTTTTCCGGAGAAGGCACAAATCTGACAGATTTTGGAAATGGTCTGTATACCTTGACATCGGCCTTGGCCCGGTATGCTTCCAAAGCCGCAGCCGTGCAGGATACGGATAAGGTGGAAGTGTTCAATCAGATTCTGTCGAAATTGGCGACACTGAAAACCAGTCTGGAACAGCGGGGAATTCTTGATTTCTTTCTGAACAAAGACCAGAATGGTTTGACAGAACTCAGTCAGGGAATTACTTCGCTTGTCAATCCCCTGGTGGAATTTACGGGTCTTGCAGATGGCGTAGGCGACATTGAAAAACTGAGCGTATTCACAGACATCATTGACCAGCTTGCCGGAATCAAGACTAAAATGGAAGAAAACCAGACCTTATGGGATTGGATCAGCGACGTAACTGGCCATGACACCCTGACAGTATTCGGTACGGGATTAAGCGCATTCGGCATTGCCTTCAAAGATTTTGTGGGAAATGTAGACGGTTTGAAATTTGACTCCAAGAGTTTGACGACTGCTGTGGACATCATCGGGAAATTAGCGTTGGCAGAAGCTACAATCGGTCCTGCCTTTGCCGAAACAAATGGACAGGGCATGTATAATCTGATTGCCGGAAACGGCAGCACGATAAAAGGACTGTCCGCGCTGATTGACGCGTTGATCGAAGCACAAACGGGAGCAGCAGAGCTTGATACTGCACTATGGAATGATGTTGCTGGGATTTTAACCAACATCAGCAGTCTGACAGCGGAAAGCCTGACTGCGGTTGACGATGGAGCCGCACAGTCTTTGGCAGCTTCTTTTGGAACGATGCTGACGCTGGCTGCCGCAGAGCTGACCTCGGAAACCCATAAAACAGAATTCAGCGCCGCTGGAACCCTGCTGGTCACGGAGCTCATGTCCGGTTTCGGTAGTCAATTAACGGTTCTGGAAACTACAGCTGGCAATCTGGCCGTGACGGCAGCAAATGCCATGAGCGGCAAATACCAGAGTTTCCATACTGCCGGTTTTAACGCAGTGATGGGTTTTGCTAACGCCATAGCCGAATACACGTGGTACGCAGAACGGCAGGCCTCTAATCTGGCGCAGCTTGCCGCCAACGCTGCCATGCGGGCACTTGATGAACATTCCCCTTCCCGCGTGACCTATGGGATAGGCCAATACTTCAGCGAGGGCTTTGCCAACGGTATTTCCGCTTATGCCTCCGGCGCGGTACACGCCGCCGACGGAATGGCGGAAGGCGCGGCAGCGGGCCTGAACAATGCCATTGGGAAAATCAGCGCCATGCTGGACGGCAGCATCGACACCACGCCGACCATCCGGCCTGTGGTGGACCTGAGCAGCGCCGCCAGCGGAGCAGCCGCCCTGAACAACCTGTTTGCCATGAACCCGAGCATGAGCAGCTTCGGCGGCTCCATCGCCCTGCAGAACGTAGGCGAGCTGCGGCTGGACGACGGGCGCATGTCCCGGGGAACGGACAACCAGAACGTGGTAGACGCCATCACCCGGCTGGAAAGCCGGTTCAACCACCTGAGCGAGGCCGTCAGCCACATGCAGATTGTGCTGGACAGCGGAACACTGGTAGGTGAAACCCGCGCCCAGATGGACCAGCAGTTGGGCTTTACCGCCGCGATGCGGGAACGGGGAAACTGACCATTGACGGAAACAATCAAAATGGTATAATCAAAGGGAACTTAATTAGGAGGAAAACCGCATGAAACGTCTGCTTCTTCTCATACTGGTGTTGACTATGGCTGTAACCCCCGCTTTGGCAGCGGAAATTGACCTGACCACAATGACCGATGCTGAACTGGTAGAGCTGCGGGCGCAGATTGATGAAATTCTGGATGACGACAGCAGCAAGATTTACGAAGGCAAATATGTTGTCGGAACGGACATCAAACCTGGACGGTACAAGCTAACCTGCTATCAGTTTCTGAGCATATTGGCAGCTATGCATGTAAGGCTATATGCTGCCGATAATCCCGATGAACGGCTGGAGAGCTATGATCTTGTCACCGGTTCCAGCGTTTATGTGAACTTGACGGAGGGCATGATTCTCACTCTCGATGCTGGTTCCTGCTATATCAAGACTGCTTCCGCTGACTGGGCTCCGTAATTCTTTCTTTACAGGAGGTTCATGGGGATGAAACGGTTTTTATGTGTATTATTGGTATTGGCGACTATAGGGATCCCGGGGGCTATCGCTGAAAGCATTGATATAGACAGCATGGCCCTTATGGACTTACTGGAGCTGCGCAGCAAGGTCGATGCCAAAATTGACGAGCTGCTTAAGACATCGGTCAGCGTTTCTGAAATCTATCAAGGAGAATATCTGGTTGGAAAAGACATCGCCCCCGGACGGTATCTGTTCACCTGCAATAAGGACATCGACGCTCAGTACGATGAGGATTTTGCCTATTGGCTATATGCCGACAAAGCAGCATATGAAAACTCTAATCGTATGGCCTCCGACGCCGTCTGCTTTGGCCGTTCTTTAAGCGTTTTACTGGAAGAAGGAATGTTTCTGAAAATTGTTCAGGGGCAGGCGCAGGTTGAGCTTCTGCCTACGGCTGAGTATGCTCCGTAATTCTTTCCTATAACCTACAGGCTCCCGCTTCACCGCGGGAGCTTTTTCTTATCCTTTTATGAAAGGGGGAATGAAATGTACCACTCTATTACCTTCGGGACCAAAAACACGTGGGACGACTGGCATTTGATTCCCACAACGCGGCCGGTGTTCAACCCGCCGACTGTAAAGGCCAGCACCATTGACCTGCCCGGCGGGGATGGCGTGCTGGACCTGACGGAATTCATTGCCGGAAGGCCGCTGTACAACAACCGGACGGGATCGTTCGAATTTATTGCGGACAACGACTTTATGCGCTGGGAAGAGCTGTACAGCGAAATTCTCAATTACCTGCATGGTCGCAGCTTGAAAGCGATGCTTGAGGACGACCCTGGCTACTACTATCAGGGCCGATTTACAGTGAATCAGTGGAACAGCGATAAGCTATATTCCAAAATTACCATCGACTATGACGTATTCCCCTACAAGAAGGAAACTGGCGCGGCGCTGGACCAGTGGCTATGGGACCCGTTCAACTTCAAGACGGGCATCATCCGGGTGTATAAAAATATTCAGGTGGACGGCACTAAGGTGGTGCGAGTGGTGGGCTCCACCATGCCGACCAACATCACCATCACCACATCGGCCACTGGAATGTCCGTAACTTTTCATGGCGTAACCTACGAGCTCCCTAAGGGGTCGTTCACGGATCAGGACATCGTGATCGTAGACGGCATCAACGAGCTGACCTTTACCGGCAGCGGAATCGTCAGCATTGATCTGGCTGGAGGCAAGCTGTAATGTTTTACGTATACGCAGACGGAGAATCGCTCTGGTTTCCGCTGGACGACAAGCGGGTGATTCTGAACCCACGGTTGACGCTGGAAATGGGAAAGGCAGGATCATTTCAGTTCAGCCTTCCGCCATCAAATAGCCTGTATAACACTCTGGCCAAGCTGAAAACCATCATCACCGTAACACTGGATGATACGGAAATTTTCCGGGGCAGGATCCTGACAATGGACCGGTCCTTTAATAATGTGAAGCAGATTTACTGTGAGGGCGTACTGGCCTACCTGAACGACAGTGTGCAACCTTCGGAAAAATTTACTGGAAAGACCCATGACCTTTTCGCCCAAATCATTGAAGGGCACAACAAAATGGTAGAACCCGCCAAGCAATTCAAAATGGGAAAGATCACGGCGGAAAACCGTGACATCATCATTACCGGCACGTCGGACGAGACGGAGGACGGCAGCAATGGTAGCTTCGACTACAAGCAAATAGCCATCAACGCCATGACCGGGGAGTGGAAAAGCAGCTGGGAATTTATTTCCAGCTACATGATCGCCTATGCGGGCGGATATCTTCGGGCCCGGCATGGCGAGGACGGGCTGTACATCGACTACCTGCAGGATTACGAGAGCAGGGCTCCCCAGAAAATCGAGCTGGGAACGAATCTGCTGGACTTTTCGGAAAGCATTTCCGCCGAGAACCTGTTCACGGTGCTGATCCCCCTGGGAGACGAAAACCTGACCATTGCCGACGTGAACAACGGCAGTGTGGAGCTTCAGGATGAAGCGCTGGTGAACGAGTATGGGCGGATTGTGCGCACCCATGTGTTTGACAGCGTTAATCAGCCTGAAACCCTGCTGGAGAACGGAAAGCGCTATCTGGAAAGCTATGCGAACGTGCCGGTCACCATCGCGATCAAGGCAGTGGATCTGCACTTTGCCAACCCGGACATTCAGGAAATTTACGTGGGCGACCAGGTGCTGGTGCGGTCCGCGCCCCACGGCATCAAGGACTACCTGACCTGCACGAAAATTGAGTACGACTTCAGCAACCTGGGCAACACCACCTACACCTTCGGCGACCCCAGCCAGAGCCTGACTGAGCGTTATCGGAAGGACAAGCAGAAGGAAACCGAACAGGTGAAACAAGCGGCGTCTTCTGGGGGCGGCGGCGCCGGGAAGAAGAATGAAAAAGAACTGGACAAGGTAAAAAGCTGGGTCAATTACAAACCGGAAGACCCCAAGGTAAGCATCGGGGCCCTGTGGGAGACGGTGAACAACACCAACAGCGTACTGAGCACCGTCGGCATCAATCTGGACGCGGAAACCGGGAACGTGAACATCAACACCCTGAAGACGGTGCAGGACCAGCAACACAACACGCTGGAAAGGCACGAATCCCAGATTGCGGTGAACGCGGATGACATTACCCTGACCAGCCAGAAGCTGACAGAGGAAGTTGGGGAGATCAACGCCAAGATTGAGCTGAGTGTCAAGGGGCTGGAAAGCAAAATTACGGCACAGGCCGACCACATTACCCTAATCAGCGACGATGTACAGATTAACAAAACCAACCTGTACGGGGTGCAGCAAAATGTGGTGAGCATCAACAGCAGCATTACCAGGATCAACTCTGAAATTACGCAGGTGAAAAAGCTGATTGCGGACGAGATCAATTCGACAAAGGGTGATATTACCTGGCTTCAAGGGAAGGTAATCCAATGCACGACCCTGAGAGCCGACAATGTGCGAGCGAATGCCATAATGACCATTAACGGAAATGCAGTGGCGACCCAAACATGGGTTAATCAGAAACGCTACCTGACCGCCCTGCCCAGCCACCGCCATACAGTGAAGGTGGGAACGACCAACTATTTTACCAGCTATACAGGCAGCTAAGGAGGACGAGCCATGAAAACCCTGCATGAACTGGGGCAGGCCGTGATTGAAATGCGGGAAGCGGTAAACATGCTGTGGCTGGGGGACCCCAACAGCCTGAACCACAACTGCGAAATCGTGGTTTTCTGCAACAAGCGGGCCAACGAGATCATCGCGGCCCTGAATGAAGCATGCAAGACGGCCCCGCCCGGAGAGATTGAGCTCGTTCCGGAGGAGCCTACCAAAACGGAGGTGAAGGACGATGGCAACCATTGCCGAGAACCTGCAAGCGATTAAGGAAGCCGTATACGGCGAAGAGGTGCGCGGGGCCATCCACGACAGTATCAGCCAATGCTACGAGGACGTAACTGCCAGCAAGACGCTGGCAGACAGCTCCGCCGCTGCCGCTACGGAGAAAGCCGCGCTGGCGGATCAGAAGGCGACGGCGGCGAACACTGCAGCGCAGACGGCCAACACGGCTGCATCGGTAGCCAATGAAAAGGCCGAGTTGGCGGCCCAGAAGGCAGCTGCGGCCAATGCGGCGGCAAGCGCAGCCAACCAGAAGGCGACCGTCGCGAACACAGCGGCAAGCGCGGCCAACACGGCCGCCGCCAACGCGGAGGAGAAAGCGACCCTGGCCGCGAGCAAA
>OLPR01000146.1_pt1 | contig 69606 bp, 67 predicted proteins | sample 1672761 | NCBI WGS metagenome assembly OLPR01 (sample SAMEA3136721, study PRJEB25190) | human gut metagenome | biome: human gut; feature: human-associated habitat; material: faeces | place: Austria | collected 2013 | reverse complement strand
CCAGCACCTACGACGTGCAGATCTATAAGATCACCACGAAAAGCGGGCCGCTGCACCTGCGCTCCGGTACGGGCACGAATTACCGCATCTTGGGCAAGTACAAAAAGGGTCGCGAGGTCATCGTGCTCAACAAAACCTCATCCAGCTGGTATGAGGTGACCGCCCCGGATGGTAAGCACGGCTATATGGCCAGCCAGTATCTGACCTTCCAGCGCACAGAAACCCAGACGGTACAGACGAATGTGGGCTTCCGTAATCAGGTCATCGAAGCCCGTCAGCTGCGAGATCAGCCCTTCCGCATCTACCGCGTGGTGCCGGAGCTGGACAAGGTCACCGTCTACGCCCGGCACATTTTCTATGATCTGCTCGACAACATGATCAAGTCCCTGAAGCCCTCGCCCTCTGCGGTGGGGGCTTCTGTTGTGCAGGATCTGTCCGGAGCCTGCCTTTCGGCGCATGACTTCACCTTTTATTCCGACCTGACCAGCACCGCCGAAGAGGTGGAATGGGAAAACATCAATCCCGTGGAAGCCCTGCTGGGCGAAGGTGGGCTGGTGGAGAAGTACGGTGCGGAACTGGCAAGAGACTGGTTCGATGTGTTTCTGGTGAAGCACGTGGGCAATGACACGGATGTATCCATCCGGGAAAGAAAAAACCTGACCGGCATTTCGTATGACGTGGACGAAACGGATGTAGTCACCCGCATCATGCCCACCGGCGAGGACGCGGACGGCAACGTGCTGTATCTGCCGGAATTGTATATCGACTCTCCCAACATCGGCGCGTATACCCACCCGAAATGGATTCATCTGCCGGTATCGGAGGCCAAGGAAGTAACGGACGGCGACGAACCGAAAAGCAAGGCGCAGTGCTATGCAGAGATGCGCAAAGCGGCGCAGACTGAATTCGATACAGGCTGCGACCTGCCAACGGTGACTCTTAAGGTGGACTTCGTGAACTACTCAGATGCGGAAGAGTATAAGCAGTACGCCGCGCTGACGGATATCTTCCTCGGCGACCGAGTGCGCGTGGTGGCCCGGCGCATCGGTGTGGAAGTTTCCATGCGCATGACCCAGTATACCTACGACTGCCTGACAAAGAAATACACCTCTGTGACGCTGGGCACTGTGGCCGACGCGCTGGAGGGCAGCATGATCTCCGCACGCCAACTGGCCAGCGGCTCCATTACCGGCGCAAAGCTGGCGTTGAACTCCGTGGGCAGCGGGCAACTGCAAACCGGCTCGGTGGGCAGCTTGCAGATTAAGAATGCGGCCATTGGCTCCGCCCACATTCAGGACGCCAGCATTTCCCGCGCCCATATCGCCGAGGCGCTCATCGACGTGCTGAACGTGAACGCCCTGACCGCTGTCACGGCAAAGATCAGGGAACTGGCAGCGGGGAGCATCACGGCAGATGAGCTGTATACCTCTATCGCCATGATCGCCACAGCCCAGATCACCACGGCGAATATCATCAACGCCAATATTGACTGGGCACAGATCGAGCGGCTGTCGGCAGACATCGCGGAGATTTCCAAAGCACAGATCACAACCGCCAACATCAATGAAGCCAATATCGACTGGGCGGCCATTACGACGCTCTCAGCGGCGGTGGCCAGCATGGTCAAGGCCGACATTGGCACAGCGGATATCGATTGGGCGCACATCAAGGATCTGGCGACAGATACGGCGATCATCACCCAGGGCACGGCGGGCGAATTGTACATTGCAAGGCTTGCTGTAACAGAAGCCAACATGGTCTCCCTGACGGTGGGCGAGCTGGTGGTCAAGGGCGCGGATGGGCACTTCTACTCTGTATCGGTCGATGAGAGCGGCAATGTAGTTTCTTCCCTCAAGCAGGTGTCTAATGACGATGTGGCCGATTTGAGCATCAACGGCGGCGAGAAGATCATCGAGGGCAGCATCACGGCAAAGACGCTGAACGTACAGAATATCTTCGGCGACAACGCCGTCATCCGCTCCCTGATCGCCGCCAATCTGGATGTGGACACGCTCTTTGCAAGAGAAGCCACCGTCAACGCTCTCAACGCCATGGACATTACGTCCAACACCTACCTGCGCCTCATGGTGGCGGGCAAGGCGGACAGGGATGATGTGGACACGCTGGATGAGCGAATGGATGCAGCAGAGCTGAAGCTCACCGACGACGCCATTGTTTCCACGGTGCGCGGAAGCCGGCAGTATCAGCAGGATCAGGCCGACCTGCTGGCTCGGATCAGCGAAAACAGCCAGATCACCGTGGCAGAAACCGCACCGGAGAACCCAGCTGAGGACGCCCTCTGGCTGGATACATCCGTTCAGCCCAATGAGATGAAGCGCTGGAACGGCGCGGTATGGGAGGCGTGCGGCGCAGACGTAGACCTGTCGTCCTTCTATACGAAAACCGAGATGGATACGCGCTTTGAGCAGACCGACGCGGCCATCGCTTTGAAAGCGGATAAGACGGAAACAGACGCGCTGTCCTCCCGTGTCGAGGCGGCAGAGCAGAAGGTCACGCCGCAGGCCATTACCTCAGCGGTCACGTCCTCCGCGCTGTACGCCTATGAGAAGTACGCCGGGCGCAATTACTGCCTGAACTCCGGTAATATCCATACCTTTGTGGACAACAGGTACCGCTATGCCAACGGAACCACTTCCACCTATACCGGCTGGAACCTGAACGTCTCGGACGATCTGTTCGCTCACAGCAACAGCGGCGCCAATATCCGCATTTCCTTTGATATTAAGCGTACCGACGTGGACACCAGTGCGTCCGCTACAGCCAACGTGTATACCGGTATCTGGGTCTACTACCGCTATCTCGATACGGATGGCACGACGATCAAGACCGCCGGGCGCGGCTGGTACCTGCGCACTACGGACGGGGGCTTCGCCGCTACGGATGAGGACTGGGTGCGGATGCGCTTCGGTCCGCTGAACCTGACCAGCTTCGCTCCCACTGCGATTACAAACTTCTCGCTGGGAACGGCAGCCTCCAACGGTGTCACCGGCACGGTGCAGTTTCGGAATATCAAGCTGGAGGTGTTGGAGACCTGGACGGACTGGAGCGCCGCGCCGGAGGATGTCTATGGCCTGGCCAATCGCGTGACAAATGCAGAATCCAGAATCACGCAGAACGCCAACAGCATCGCCCTCAAGGTCAGCACGTCCACCTACGACACTGAAAAGGTCTACCGCGGCAGCACCGCGCCCACCACGCTGTATACCAATATGCTCTGGCTGGATACCAGTACCACGCCGAATCTTTTGAAAAGATATACCGGCAGCGCATGGGCAGTCGCAGGGGCGCAGGAGGTAAAGAGCTCCGGCATCTATATCGGCCCCAACAATGTGGCCATTACCACGGAGAACTTTCTGCTCCAGCTGCTGGATCCCGCCGACAATGAAAACATCCTCATGGAGATGAGCGCCAACGGCAATGTGGGCTTTAAGGAGCTGTACGCCGATGAGGTGATCTCCGATTCAGTGGCTTCCGCTTACGGCGGACCGTCCTATCTGTATGTCAACACTTCGTATTCTGGCGCAAGCGATACCTACTTCCGTTCTCTGGGGGATGCGGTGAAGGCAGTGAACAATCGCTTCCTGCACTCGAACGTGTATATCTACCTGCCCAGCGAAGCCGGAGAGGTATATGAGCCTTCCGGCACGCAGATTCAGGGCGTTACCGGGCCGGGAAAGCTGACCATCTACGGCTATGCGGGCAGTCGACTGAACAGCTATATCTCGGTGAAGGGCTGCTCGGCGCATATCTGCTTCCAGAACCTTTCCCTTCGGGAGATTCGAACGCTGAACGGCAGCAGCCGGAATCCGTATCTCATCGAACTGCAGATGAACCGCTATGTGGAACTGAACAACTGCACGCTGGACGCGAACAACGTGACCTATGACTCGGTGTATTGCCGAACGACCCACGCCTATCTCTACAACTGCGGGCTGTACAACGCACTGCAGGGGTTGGAAGTGTTTATGGGCTGGGCGTATGTGCAGAACTGCAAGGGCTCCTGCTCCTGGGCCATGGTTTCCTACGCAGGCTACATCATCTGCAGCGGTACGGCTCCCGCCGGTTCCCGGAACAAGGGCAACAACGGCCAGATCTTCGACACGGGCGTAACCGTGGATTACGGTACGGCCATTCCCGTGGTCACGCCGGACAACACGGCGCTGCTCTATGCTACTGCCACGAAGTCCTATCGCGGCGGCTGGCGCTCGGATACGCAGGACGTGATCCAGGGCGTGTATTCGGACAGCGGATATAAATCATCCCTGAACTGGAACTACGGCTGCATGTGGTTTGGCAATCTCCGCTCCATGCTGTCGGGAACAACGATCAAGTCGGCTACGCTGACGCTGCACCGCAAGACGGGCAGCGGTGCAGGCAGCGCAAAGACGCTGTACCTGTGCGCCATTACCAACACTTCTGCCAGCGGCGCGCCGGGCATTGCGGCGAACTACGGAGCCATTGGCACGATTGGCCGCAACGAGACGGCGACCTTTGCCATTCCCGTGGCGGCGGTGCAGGGGCTTGCCAGCGGCACCTACGGCGGGCTGTGCCTGTATGAGAGCCCCTACAATTTCGGCTCGTCCACCTATTCCGGGTGCTATATGAGAATGTCCGGCGCGGATACCAGCCAGCAGCCCTGTCTGCGGGTGGTCTACAACGACGGCGGAAGCACCGTTGGCTGACAAGGAAATTTTGAAGGAGGCTTTGAAAAGTGCAGATCATTATCCCACTGGAGGGGCGGGTGCGAACGGTCATCCGCTCCTCTTTCGTTGCAGCAAAACGCACGAGCGAAACGAAGTATACGCTTTCCGGGGACTCTTTTCAGATGACGGATGTAACGGCGGAGCAGGTGCTCATCCTGCCGGACAGCGTGACCGTCACTGAAGGAGAACTCGTCACGGACGCACTGAAAATGCAGGCGCTGCCATTCGAAGGTTTCATTTCTGTCAGCGAGGAGGAAGCGCTGCCCAACGTGCTGGGACTTCTGCTGCGCTCCGCCGTGGCGGATGGAAAGCTCACCGACGCGGAGCTGCTTTCGGTGCAGCCTGCGCTGGAAGGGCGCGTCTGGCAGCCAGGGCTTTCCGTGCAGGTGGGCGACGTGTACGGCTATGGCGGATTCCTCTGGCGCTGCGTTCAGGCGCATACCACCCAGAGCGACTGGTCGCCGGAAAAGGTGCCCGCCCTCTGGCGCAAGGTGGAGGTCGTCCATGAAGCGGAGAAGCGCGTCTGGCAGGCAGGCGTGGATTACGCCGTGGGCGACGCAGTTTTTTACCCGGACGCGGGAGGTACGGAGTACGAGTGTCTGCAGGCACACACCGCTTTAACCGGCTGGGAGCCGCCCAACGTGCCCGCACTGTGGCGTGAGAAGGAAGCGGAGGCAGGCACATGAGGTACAGCGCAGACAAGCTCGCGGGCATCGACCTGGGGCGGCAGGGAGAGAATCTGGCCCGCACGGTGGAGATCGACGTGAGCGCACTGCTGAGTCGGTGGCCGGAGGCGGTCATCTCCCTGCTGGTCAAGCGCAAGCAGGATGCGGAGCCCTACGTCGCGAACGCGCACGTGGTTGACGGAGTTCTTTACTGGCCCATTACCGCGGCGGACACGGCGTCAGCCGGAGACGGTAAGGTGGAGCTTCGCGCCGTATGCGGGGAGGTGCTGGCCAAATCGGCCACCGGCAGTACGCGGGTAACCGCCAGCCTGACCGGGAACGAGGCCGAGCCTCCGGAAGCGGCGCAAGGCTGGGTAGATCAAGTAATCGCGGCGGGCGGCGGCGCACAGGCGAGCGCGGAAGCGGCGCGGGAGGCCGCGACGGAAGCGACGGCGAGCGCGGAGAGTGCGGAAGCCGCCGCGGAAAAGGCACTCACCGCACGGGACGAAGTGGAAGAACTCGCTTCCGGCGCACGGGCTTCTGCCGAAGCGGCACAGGACAGTGCGAATGCAGCAGGCAGTTCCGCGTCCGCAGCGAAGGAATCCGATGTTAACAGCAAAGCCTCCGAAGAGGCAGCAGCCACCTCTGCACGAGAGGCAAAAGCCTCGGAAGAGCAGGCAAAGGCGTCGGAAACCGCCGCGCGAGAGTATGCGGAACGGGCAGATTCAGCCCGGCAGAGTGCGAAAGCGGCCGCCACAGATGCACATACTGACAGCGAGAGCGCGAAAGCATCTGAAGCGGTGGCGCTGAATGCGAGAAGCGAAGCGGAAGAATTTTCTTCCGGCGCACATGCTTCTGCCGAGGCAGCAAAGAACAGTGAGGAGCAAGCCGCCGCGTCTGCAGCCGCAGTGCAGGAAGCTGAATCTAACGTCAAGGTTTCCGAGACATCTGCTACGACCTCAGCGCGGGAAGCAGGAGCTTCAGCGGAGCAGGCAAAGGCGTCGGAAACCGCCGCACAAGAGTCTGCGGAACGGGCGGAGACAGCCTGTCAGAGCGCGGAAGCAGCCGCCACCGCTGCGCACACCGACAGGGAAAACACGAAAGCATCCGAATCAGCGGCGCTGAATGCGCAGAATGAGGCGGAAACCTTTGCAACAAACTCTCGCACGTCTGCCGAGGCAGCAAAGAACAGTGAGGAACGATCCTCCGTCGCCGCGTCTGCCGCACAGGCGTCCGAGACCAACGCCAAAGCGTCCGAAAATGCTGCGGCAGCCTCGGAAAAGAACGCCCTGACAGCCGAAGCCAACGCAAAGGCGTCCGCTGACGCGGCGCTCGCTTCTCAGGAGAAGGCCGGAGCGTCCGAGATAGCCGCGAGTGAAGCCGCTGAATGCGCCGAGACGGCCGCGCAAAAGGCGGAGACTACGGCGGAAACCGCGGCGGACGAGGTGCGAGCCGGACTGCTGAACGACGCGCAGATCGCCTTCACCTCCGCATGGAGCAGCCGACAGACGGTGGAGCAGCTCTGTCCGGAGGTGGAAGCATCGGGTAATCCCGTACAACTACCCGACCTGCTGGGCGGGCATACCCTGAGCGTGAAGCATTCCTTTACACCTATCCAGCACTTCGACTGGATGAAAAAGAACGCCGCGACCACGCAGCGCACCACCACGGGCGCGCAGTTGCTGGACGTCTCCAAAGCGAGGGCAAACGGCCCGCATTACGGACTGAACATCCGGATCGAGGGCGAATGGGTGAAGATCGACGGAACTGCGAATGTGAAAGCAACCGGCCGGTATTCCTTTGCGATCCTCAACGTCGGCCAGCCCGAGCTGCAGGGCAAGGGGTATGCCGTCGCCTGCTTTGGGGACGGCAGGATCGAAGGAAGCTACGGCCTACGCAATGAGAGCGAATCAGCCGTCGCCGTCTATGCAACGCTCTCGCCGGACACGGCCTTCAGCGCGGCGTTTCAGGTCATGATCTCCGCCGAGGCAGCCGGCGCGTGGGAACCCTATACCGGCGGTCAGGCCGCGCCTGCGCCCGGGTATCCGCAGCGCTTGGAGGACAGCCTCCCGGAAGGCGAGTACTGCACCCCATGTACTGCGCCGGAGGGCGGTTATTGGAGGCTCTCGCTGGACGTGCCGCTGGGCGGCGTGGAGGGCTGTGCGGACGCGCTGGAGATCGACGCTTATACCGGGCGGTACCGCGTCGTGCGCCGGACGGGAGTGATCGTGCTGGATGGGTCGGAGGGCTGGTCCATAGGCGGGAAACTGCGGGAGGACGGTTCGGACTGGTATTACCAGAGCAATGCCAAAATTGCGGACGCGCCGGACGCCAGCGCGACGCCGCTGCTCTGCGATCATTATCCGGCCAACAACATCTCCAACAGTACGGCCAATACGGGTGTGGCCATTATATGGCAGCGGGTCCGCGTGCGCTGGGGCGCGGAGGGAACGACCGGCGACTGGCGGGCGCAATTGGCCGCGTCCCCCATGACCATCCGCTATGCGCTGGCGCAGGCGACAATCACGGCGGAACAGGCGGTGCGCAGTAATGCGGCGGCAGGAACGGCGCTGAAGCCGGAGACGATGGAACTGACGGTTCCCGACCCGGAGCATCTCTGCGCGGTCACGGGATACGATGCGCTGAAGCTGATGCGGTGCGGGAAGAACCTCATCTCCCAGGAACACGCGATGCGGGGCGTATATGGCTATGTACTCGGCGCAGACGACCTGAAAAAGGAGCCGGTCTTTCTGGTCAGCGGGTGTACATACACGTTTAGCTTTGACAAGGCTTTTTTGAACAGAACCCACCTGTACGCAGATAAGACGAGTCCCGAGTACGACCCGAAGCTGATGGGTTATTACGCGCCGGGAGAAAAGGCGAAGACGTTCACTTTCGACAGGCCGACGGGCTGGTATCAGTTTCACCTGTACAACACGCCCACATGGACGGAGCAGCCCTTTACCCGGTGGCAGCTGGAGGTTGGAGCGGCGGCGACGGAGTACGAGCCGTATCGGGAGGAAGCTGTTTATTCCCTTGCGTTTCCGCAGACGGTCTACGGCGGGACGGCGGATGCGGAGACGGGCGAAACGAGCGCAAGCTGGCGCCGCTTCGCGCTGGACGGCACGGAAAGCTGGACGGCGGGAACTGCGGGCGAACGAACGTATTTCAACTGCCGCCTGCAGGCGGACGAGAACCTGCGGCCCGTGTCGGGCGGCAGCATAAACGCCGCGAAGGGAAGGCAGAAATGCTCGCATTTTGCCCTGGGCAACCCCTACACAGAGGACGCCGACGATTGTTTCTGGTGCTACAGCGTGGTTTCCAGCCCCTACCCGTACCTGCGATTGCGGAGCACGGCCCATTTCCAGGACGCGGCGGCGCTCAAAAGCTATCTTGCGGCACGGTTTGCGGAAGGAAACCCGGTGACCGTCGTCTATGAGACAGCCGTTCCCGAGCAGGTTCAGGCGACGGGCGGACAGCCCATCCCCGCCCTTTCCGGCGTGAACACCCCGACGACCAGCGCGGACAGCCTGACCGTGCGCGGGCGCGAGGATCTGCGGCGAACCGTCGCATCGCTGCGCCGGCGGATCGCGGCGTTGGAGTCCGCCGCAGTCAATGAATAAGCACAAAGGAGGCAGATATGAAATCCATTTTCGAACAGGTCATCGCCCGGAAGAATTACGACCTTTCCGGGCTGCTCAGGCGCATTGACGCTTACCACGTAGAGGGCAAGCTCACGGATGCGGAACGCGAGGAACTGTACGCACAGGCGCAGACCGGGGCAAGTCCGCAGTACGATTACGGGAGGGAGATTGAGGCTGTCTGGAAGGCGATCCGCGAGCTGCGGGAGGCGGTAGCCGGTCTCACCCAGACCCAGCCCTCCGAGCCGCCTGCGGAAGAAGACGAGTGGCCGGAGTACGTTCAGCCTACGGGCGCACACGACGCATATCAGGCGGGCGACAAGATTTCCTTTCAGGGCGAACGATATGTCTGTACGCTGAACAATTGCGTATGGAGCCCGGCGGACTATCCCGCCGGATGGCAGAAGCAGGCATGAGCAGTCGCAAAATGAAGCGGCTGTTTTTTAATGCAAAAAACACAGGAGGATATGAAAATGAGAAACTTTTCCATCGACATCATCTGGGCAAAAATTCAGATGGCCATTACGGCCATTGGCGGTTGGATCGGGTACTTTGTGGGCGGCGTGGACGGTCTGATGACCGCGCTGCTCATCTTCATGGTACTGGACTACATCACCGGCCTCATGTGCGCCATTGCGGACAAGCAGCTGTCCAGCGCCGTGGGATTCAAGGGCGTCTGCAAGAAGGTGCTGATCCTGATGCTGGTGGGTGTAGCGCACATTGTAGACCTGCACGTGGTAGGTACCGGCGACGCGCTGCGCAGCGCGGTGGTGTGTTTCTATCTCTCCAACGAATCCGTGTCCATGCTGGAAAACGCCGCGCATCTGGGGTTGCCCATCCCCGAGAAGCTCAAGTCCGTGCTGGCGCAGCTGCACGGGCGTATCGACGATATTGACAGCAAGGAGAGTGAGCAGCAATGAGCGAGCGAATCAATATCCCGTTCACCAATGAGCACTTCGTCGCGTTCTGTGAGAAGATGCTGGGTCAGCCCTACTGGTATGGCTGTGTAGTCTACAAATGCTCCGAATCCCTGCGTTCCCGCAAGGCGAAGCAGTATCCCGCGCACTACGGCTCCAGCCGTACCGCCCGTTACCGGGACGATATTGCAAAGAAGAAGGTCTGCGCCGACTGTGTGGGCCTGATTAAAGGGTACCAGTGGACGAATGGCGGTCAGGGCGTCATTGAATCCATTGGCACGGACAAGACCTTCTCCAGCAGGTACGGCGGTCACGGCTGCCCGGACAAATCCGCCAACGGTATGTTCAGCTACGCGAAAAGCAAGGGCTGTGCGTGGGGAACCATGGACACGCTGCCCGAAATCCCTGGCGTGGCGCTGCGGTTTGACGGTCATGTGGGCGTGTATGTCGGAAACGGATATGCGGTGGAGGAACGCGGCTTCAATTACGGCTGCGTGAAAACGAAGGTTTCTTCCCGGAAGTGGACGCACTGGTATCAGCTGCCATTCGTGGACTACGGCGATGCGGTATTTACCGGCGGCAGCGGCGTGAAAGAAGATGCTCCGGCGAGCGAGTACACACTGGGAACGCGCATGCTTAGAAAAGGCAGCAGAGGCACGGATGTGAAGGCCATGCAGGAATTCCTTCTGCAGCTGGGGTTTGTACTGCCCAAGTACGGTGCGGATGGCGAGTTCGGAACTGAAACGGAAGCTGCCCTCAAGAAGTTTCAAGCGAAAGCCAGCATTCAGCAGGACGGCGCCTACGGCAGTGAAACCCACAAGGCGCTGATGGACGCTGTTGCGGATAATGACGCGGGCAAAGAGCCTGAACAGCCGAATAAACCCAAACAGCCGGGCGAACCCACGCAGCCAGACGTGCCTGATACTCCAACGACAAAGCGCGTGCACATCGTCTGCGACAGCGGCTCAGTGAACATCCGCGTGGGAAACGGCACGCAGTACGAGCGCATTACTGCCGCGAAGGATGGAGCGTCGTTTGAATGGGTGGCCACCGCCGAAAACGGCTGGTATGCCGTCGTGGTCAACGCCCGCGTGGGCTGGGTATCCGGAAAATACGGGAAAATTGAATGAGCCTCTCTGGCGGTTGGCTTCGGCTGACCGCCTTTTTCTTATTTTTGAGAAATAGCTCGCTGCTTCCATGGCGATTCCGGTTGTCATTGCCAATTGAAGTGTAAAATGTAGGTGATTATCCGTCCGCAAGGGAAAACAAAGAGTTGCTTCTGGATGCATTGTGGCGGAGTACGGTGTCGCCGGGAAAATTGATCTTTACAGGCAGCTATGGACATAGCCGTCTGGCAGCATTCTCGCAGCTTTGAGAAATTGTCTCGTCGTGCAGAGCCGCACCAATTCTACCCGAAGCCTTGCGATGAACGGGTATTTACTCCTTCCTCCAATTATGGCAATATGTCCTTGAAGGAAGGAATATGACTGAGACTTAGGTGTTTTACTCAAGAACAGGTGGCTCCTATTGCGCTTCTCCAGTCCCCGGAAAACGAGAGTTCACGGTTGTTTTTCCTTGTATTGTCCGTCTCTCACAGTTTAGTCAAACAGTTTCAGCAGGTATCCGTAGCCCTCAGATTCCATCTCCTCATAGGGGATGAACCGCAGGGCGGCGCTGTTGATGCAATAGCGCACGCCGTTGGGGGATTCCGGATCGCCGGTGAATACATGACCCAGATGGGAATCTCCCGCCCGGCTTCGCACCTCCGTGCGTTTCATGCCGCGGCTGTTATCCGGCAATTCAATGACCGTAGGCTTTTCAATCGGCTTTGTGAAGGCAGGCCAGCCGCAGCTGCTTTCAAACTTGTCCACAGAGGAAAACAGCGGTTCGCCGGTGACAATGTCCACATAAACGCCTTTTTCGAACTGATTCCAGAATTCGTTCCGGAAAGGATATTCGGTGCCGCTCTCCTGCGTGACGCGGTACTGCTCGTTAGTGAGCTTATCTCGAATAGTCTCGGCAGCGGGCTTTTTGTAATCGCCCGGATCGATTTTCAGCTTAGAGAACAGCTCGATCTCCGCCCGGGGGATATGGCAATAACCGTTTGGATTTTTGTCCAGATAGTCCTGATGATATTCCTCTGCCGGAAAGAAGTTGACCAGCGGCCCGAGCTCCACCGCGAATTTTTCACTGCGCCCCCGTTCTAAGGCGGCGATGCGTTCCACGGTTTCCTTCGACGCTTCGTCGGCATAGTACACGCCGGTCTGGTACTGACTGCCCACGTCGTTGCCCTGTCGGTTCTCCACTGTTGGGTCGATCACGTAAAAGTACGCCAGCAGCAGTGCGTCCAGACTGACCTGCTCTGGATCGTAGGTCACCTTCACGGTTTCCCGGAAGCCCGTGTTTCCACCGACAACGGTTCGGTAGTTTGCGTCGGCCTCGCCTGTGCCGTTGGCATAGCCGCTGACCGCGTCCGTCACGCCGGGAATGGACTGCATCAGCTTCTCCAGCCCCCAGAAGCAGCCGCCCGCCAGATAGATAACATTCTCGCTTTCCATGGGTTCCTCCGTCTTGCTCGTCATGGGTTCTCCCGCCAGCGCAGTCGCTGTAAGCAGTAGCGCGGCCAGCAGAAAAGCGATTCCTTTTTTCAGCGTCATGAATGGTTCCGCCTTTGACAAATCATATGCATTTTTATTCTTTTTCATATTTTCCCTCTTTTCCTTCGTAGAGAAGTTGAAAAAAACGGCTCAGGACCATTGCCCCGCGCCGCTCCTGGTGGATTACATACCGTCCTTCTTCATCATGTCATTCATCAGCGCCTCGTCGATGAGCGCCTGCAGCGCCTTCATCTGCGCCTCGTTGTTGATGCCGCCGAGGATCGCCTGACCGCCTACCACTCTGCCGCTGCGGTCCACCACCACGGTGGTTGGGAACGACATGATGCTGTAGGTTAGCTGCCCAGCCTCGCTGTCCGCAGGGAAGTAGATATTCCGGTATGCGGCACCCTTCACCTCCAGAATCCTCTTGGCTTCCGCAATCATCTTCTCGTCGCCGCCGATGGTGTCGGCGTTGACACCGATCACCTCGCCGCCCTTTTCCATGAGCTTTTCGTTCAGTGCGCTCAGATCGCTCAGTTCCGCAATGCAGGGAGCGCAGGTGGAGAACCAGAAGTTGACCACCGTGACGGAGTTTTCCTTAAACAGCTCGCTGGTGACGGGGTTGTCGTCCAGATCCATGCCCTCGAAGGTGGGAAACAGCATGGACGTATCCTCCGCCATATCTTCCTGGTACATTTCGTCCTTCATGCAGCCGCATTCCCCGGTGCAGGTTCCCTCCTCGCAGGGGCATTCGGGAACGCATTTTCCGTCCTTCATGCACTTGCCCGCCAGGATGGTCTCATCCGGCATGAGCTTTTCTTCCAGCATGGCCATCTCGGCGTCCAGCCTGCGGATGGCTTCAATGTCCTGCTGAAGCAGCTTGTACTCCGCCTCGGTGAGCTTTTCCATTACCATCTCCAGCTGCTCCGTCAGGTAATCGGCGTAGTCCATGTCCATGTCCGGCTGCTTGTCCATCATCCCGAAGAACCTGTCCCACAGATCCCTGTTCGCCTCGAACACGGCGTTCAGCTCGTCCTGCAGCATTTCCAGCTTCTTCTGGACGCACGCGCAGCTGTCTTCGCAGACGCACTCCCTCTCGCATGCACAGTTCTCTGCGGTCATGCCGTCCTTCATGCAGCTCATGCCGTCCATGCACATGCAGTCCTCGCCGCACATACCGCCCGCGCACGGGCAGTCGCCCATTCCGTCCTTCGTGCAGGCGCAGTCTCCCTCCGTGACCTGCTTTTCGTCCATTGCGGACTGAATCGTATAGCAGTCGTCTCCGCAGCAGGCGGAAGCGGAGCCCAGGGCAGTCAGCATACACAGCGCCAGCAGCAGCGCGATCCATGTCTTCTTCATTGAAAATGTCCTCCGTTTCTTTTTCTGATTATTTCTCCACGGCATTTTCGCCGGTTGGATTCTTTTCTTCCTTCACCCCGCGCCCCAGCCCGCATCGGAAGCTGACCGCGCCCGTGGGGCAGGCCTTGACGCACATGCCGCAGCGGATGCAATCGGGGTGATCCGGCGTCTTCGTCACGTCCACGTCCATCTTGCACGCTTCTTCGCACCGGCCGCAGCGGACGCATTTGTGCTGATCCACCTGCATACCTGTCAGCGATACCCGGTTAAACAGCGCGTAGAACGCCCCCAGCGGACATAGCCATTTGCAGAATGGGCGGTAGAACAGTACACTCAGAATAACCACTGCAGCGAGTACAGCGCTCTTCCACGCGAACAGACCACCCAGCGCATTTCGGATGCTGTCGCTGGCCAGTGACAACGGAATCGCCCCCTCCAGCACGCCCTGCGGACACAGGTACTTGCAGAAGAAGGGGTCGCCCAACCCCACCTCGTTGGTAAAGAGCAGCGGCAGCGTCACCGTCAGCAGCAGAATCAGGTACTTGAGCCAGGTCAGGGGCTTGAGCTTCCTGGTGGACAGTTTCTTCTTCGGAAGCGGAATCTTATGCAGCAGCTCCTGAAACCACCCGAAGGGACACAGAAAGCCGCACACGAACCGCCCCAGCAGTACGCCCAGCAGGATCAGCGTGCCGGTGACGTAGTAGGAGAATTTGAATTTGGACGAGCCAATCACCGACTGGACGGCTCCGATGGGACACGCGCCCGTCGCCGCGGGGCAGGAATAGCAGTTAAGCCCCGGCACACAGACGTATTTGCCGTTTCCCCGGTAAATCTGTCCTTTGAAAAGGTTGGGCAGGTGAGGGTTGGTCAGCAGTGCGGCGCATGCCTACAAAAGCCCCCGGAACCGGGCGAGAAAGCCGGAAACGGGCGGGGCCTTTGCTTTCTTCTTATCCAATGCCCACGCACTCCAGACAGATCCGGATGGCCTTGGACAGCACTGTGGCGGCCTCGCCCCGCCACGCGCCGTAGATGAGCATCGCCGCGCCCAGCATAAAAACGCCAAGACGGATTGCGCGCCTTCCTGCGGTCGATGAAACGCGATTTATTGTGATCGCCTCCTCGTTTTCTTCTCGCAGATACATGATACGATACAGGGGTTAAGATCTCCGTTAAGCCTGGAAACTTTATGCGCATTTTATGCCTTTAAGCTATACTGTCGGTATAATAGGCGCATAGAGGTACAGAAGGGCAGATTTTCGGAGAGGCGCATGAAATCATTTTGAATATGACGAGATAAGGTTATAAACCGTGCGCCATGCTGTTCAGGCGGATAACTTTGACTGCCCGTCGGCCTTCATCCAACGCTCTCTGCGGATTTTTTCCCTGGAGGGCGTTATTTTTTGTGTTTTTTTCCGAAACTCAGGTCTCGTTTCCATTAGGCACTGAGGAGGGTGCTCCTCAGATTGGAGGCCTTAGCGTGACGGATTTACAGAAAGACCAGATAACAACCATGCGCGGGCAGGGGTACGGATACGCCACCATTGCAAAGTCGGTGGGGCTGAAGAAGGATGCGGTCGTCGCGTTCTGCCGGAAAGCCGGGCTGACGGGCACGAAAGCCACGGACAACAGCCGTATCAGCCTGAGTGCAGAGTTCTGCCCGCAGTGCGGCGCGGCGCTCAGGCAGACGCCGGGCAGGAAGCGCGTCCGATTCTGTTCGAGCAGCTGCCGTGTCGCCTGGTGGAACGCTCATCCGGAGGCTGTCAGGCGCAAAGCCGTCTACAGCTTTGCCTGCGCCTGCTGCGGCAGAGCCTTCACCGCCTACGGCAACGCCGGGAGAAAATACTGCTCTCATGCCTGCTACATTTCGGCTCGTTTCAAAGGCGGTGCTTCGCATGAATGAAGCGGCGTTTCAGTCGGAGCTTCAGTATCAGGCGGCGGTATCCATCGCAAAAAGCCTTCTGCGTCAGGGGCTTCTGACAAGGGAGGAATACGCCGCAATGGATACGGCGCTGGCGGCGGCGTTCGAGCCGATCTTGGGCGCGCTGTTATCGGAAAACGAATATGCGAACAGAACCCCCTGACGCCGAATTGTCAGCTGCAGACAATATTCAGGCGGTATTTTCTACGCCGCTCTTCCCGCTGTTTTCGAATTCTTTCCTTGATACAATCTCCTGTCTGAGTGATATATGGTGTCGGAAAGGAGCGATATTCATGCGAATCGTAAATAAAATCGAGCCAAGGGTACCGCAAATGCCGACTCGCAAAAAAGTAGCAGCTTACGCCAGAGTGTCCATGGAATCCGAACGGCTGCAGCACTCCCTTTCGGCACAGGTCAGCCATTACAGCGGACTTATTCAGAGAAATCCCGCATGGGAGTATGCGGGCGTATACGCCGACAACGGCGTGACCGGGACTAAAGCCGAAGCCCGTGAAGAGTTCAATCGGATGATTTCAGACTGCGAAGCCGGGAAAATAGACATTGTGCTGACAAAGTCCATCTCCCGCTTTGCCAGGAACACCGTTGACCTGCTGAACACCGTGCGCCATCTGAAAGAGCTTGGCGTTTCGGTACAGTTTGAAAAGGAGCGCATCGACTCTCTCACCGAGGACGGCGAATTGATGCTGACGCTGCTTGCGTCCTTTGCGCAGGAAGAGGTGCGGAGCCTGTCGGAAAATGTGAAATGGGGCACCAGAAAACGCTTTGAAAAAGGCATCCCGAACGGGCGGTTTCAAATCTACGGCTACCGCTGGGAGGGGGATCGCCTGGTCGTTCAGCCGGAGGAAGCCCCAATTGTGCGGCTTATCTACGACAACTACCTCAACGGTCTGTCAGCTGAAACCACGGAAAAGCAGCTTGCCGGGATGGGCGTTAAGTCCTATAAGGGACGGCACTTTGGAAACACCTCTATACGGCAGATACTCGGCAACATCACCTATACGGGCAATCTGCTGCTCCAGAAGGAATACACCGTTGACCCCATCAGCGGAAAATCCAGAATCAACCGCGGCGAGCTGCCGCAGTACTGGTGTGAAGACACGCACGAAGCCATTATTCCCTTGGAGGTTTATCAGGCGGTACAGGCTGAAAAGGCCCGCCGCCGTGAGCTTGGGGTATTTGCCAACTGGAGCATCAATACCTCCTGCTTCACCAGCAGGATACAGTGCGGACGATGCGGAAAAAACTATCAGCGGTCAAATCACAAGGGGCGCAAGGATCCAAACGCAAACTATCCCATCTGGATCTGCGGTACGCGCAAAAAAACAGGAAATGCCCAATGCCGGAACAAGGATATACCGGAGCCAATGCTGAAGGACGCCTGCGCCGCGGTTCTTGGACTTTCGGAGTTTGATGAAACCATCTTTTCGGATCAGGTCGAGCGTATCGTGATCCCCGCTCCGAACGAGATGGTTTTCTATTTTAAGGACGGGCGCATTGTGCCGCACCATTGGAAATCGACCATGCGGAAGGACTGCTGGACGGACGAGCGCCGAGCGGCAAAGGCCCGGTATGTACAGCAGCATCAGATCGGCGCAAACATCTCCTGCTTTACCAGCCGAATCCGCTGCGATGCCTGCGGCGAAAACTACCGCAGGCAGCGTTCAGGGCACAAGGACGGCAGTTATGACTCCGTTTGGAGATGCGTTTCATCCTCCAAATGTAACAGCCCCAGCATCAAGGAAGAAACGCTCAAGGCAATCTGCGCCGATGCATTGAGTCTTTCCGAGTTTGACGAAAAGGTTTTCCGTGAGCAGATTGCCTGCATACACATCACCGTACCGTTTCGGCTTGCCCTGCATTTCTTTGACGGACAAACCGTTGAAGCCGAATGGCGGAACAAGCGGAACATGCCGAAGCACACCGAGGAACGCAAGCAGCATATGCGGGAGGTCATGATACAGAAATGGAGGGAACGACATGGCGAAAGTAACCACGATACCGGCGACGATCGCCCGGTTCACGGCAGCGCCGATTAACGGAAAGAAAAAACGCCGCACCGCCGCCTACGCCCGCGTCTCTACGGACAGCGACGAGCAGCTTACCAGCTATGAGGCGCAGGTGGATTATTACACCAGCTACATCAAGGGCAGAGACGATTGGGAGTTTGTTTCCGTTTATACGGATGAGGGCATAACCGGCTGCAACACCAGACACCGCGAGGGCTTCAAGCGTATGGTGGCCGACGCTCTGGCAGGCAGGATAGACCTCATCGTTACCAAGTCTGTCAGCCGGTTTGCTCGAAATACTGTGGACAGCCTTACCACCGTCCGGCAGCTGAAGAAAAAAGGCGTGGAGATTTATTTTGAAAAGGAAAATATCTGGACGCTGGATTCCAAGGGCGAACTGCTCATCACCATTATGTCGAGCCTTGCCCAGGAGGAAAGCCGCAGCATTTCGGAGAACTGCACCTGGGGACAGAGAAAGCGATTTGCAGACGGCAAGGTGACCGTTCCGTTCAAACGCTTTCTGGGCTACGACAGAGGCCCCGACGGCAACCTGGTTCTGAATCCCACCGAGGCGGTCACCGTTCGCCGCATTTACAGTATGTTTTTGCAGGGAATGTCGCCCTACGGCATCGCCGTGAGGCTGACTGCAGACGGCGTCAAATCCCCCGGCGGCAAGGACAAATGGAACGCCGGAGCCGTCCGCAGCATCCTCACCAACGAAAAGTACAAGGGCGACGCACTCCTGCAAAAATCCTACACGGTGGATTTTCTCACAAAAAAGAAGAAGGTCAATGAGGGCGAGATCCCGCAGTACTATGTGGAGGGAAACCACGAAGCCATCATCAGCCTGGAGGTATTCGAGCAGGTACAGCGTGAACTGGAGCATCGGAAAACCGATCAGGGGCGCTGCAGCTGCGTCCACCTTTTCTCCGGCAAAATTAAATGCGGCCAGTGCGGCGAGTGGTACGGCTCAAAGGTCTGGCACTCCAACAGCAAGTACCGCAGGGTTATCTGGCAGTGTAACCACAAATTCGATGGGGACGAAAAATGCACCACGCCGAATCTGACGGAGGATGAAATCAAGGCGCTGTTTGTATCAGCCGTCAATAAGCTGATAACCCGGAAAGATAAAATCATTTCGGCTCTGACGGCGTCCCTGGACACTGCATTTGACGCTGCCTCCCTCAAATCCGAGCAGGATGAACTGGCGGGTGAAATGGCGGCTGCGTCCGACCTTATTGAAAAATGCATCTATGAAAACGCCCATGTCGCCCTCGACCAAGCCGAATACCAGGAACGCTACGATGAACTGACCGCCCGATTTGATACCGCCAAGGCACGGTATGAAGCCCTTGATGAAACCATCCGCAGCAAGCAGTCCAGGTGGGCAGAGATTGAAGCCTTTCTCAGCTCCCTGGAAAAAGCCGAGCTGGTGGAGAGATTCGAGACCGACCTCTGGTGCGGCCTGGCGGACTATGCGACTGTATACGCAAAGGACGACGTCCGATTCACCTTCAATAACGGGCAGGAAATAAGGGCATAAGGCGCAAAAGAAACTCCTCGCTGCCATGGCGGCGGTGAGGAGTTTTTCTCTGTGTATCTGTAATAACCTGTCATTTCAGAAGCTGCTTCAGATCTTCCTCCGGCGTAGAGATAGGAGCAATGCCAAAATTATCCACGAGATAATTCAGCACATTGGGCGATACAAAAGCCGGGAGCGTCGGTCCAAGACGGATGTTCTTAATTCCTAAGTACAGCAGCGTCAGCAGGATACATACTGCCTTCTGCTCGTACCATGAGAGTACCAGAGATAGCGGCAAATCATTGACGCCGCAGCCGAAGGCGTCCGCCAGAGCCAGTGCAATTCTGACTGCACCGTAGGCGTCGTTGCACTGACCAACGTCCATAAGCCGTGGCAGACCACCGATTGCGCCAAGGTCAAGATCGTTGAAACGATATTTGCCACAGGCCAGCGTCAGCACCACGGTATCGGAAGGCGTCTGCCTGACAAACTCCGTGTAGTAGTTGCGTCCGGGACGTGCGCCATCGCAGCCGCCAACCAGGAAAAAGTGACGGATTGCCCCGCTCTTTACAGCCTCGATCACCTGATCCTCCACACTCAGCACCGTGCCATGCCCAAAGCCCGTCACGACCGTGCTTCCTCCGCTGATGCCGGTGAATGCTTGATCTTCGGCATAGCCGCCCAACTCCAGCGCCTTTTCAATGACGGGTGTAAAGTCCTTCTCCTCACCGATGTGCGTCAGCTCAGGATAGGACACCACTGCCGTGGTGAATACTCGGTCAGCATAGCTCGCTTTCGGCGGCATGAGACAGTTGGTGGTGAAAAGAACGGGAGCGGGTATGTCTGCAAATTCCTTCTGCTGATTCTGCCAGGCCGTACCGAAGTTGCCTTTCAGGTGCGAATACTTTTTCAGTTCCGGGTATCCGTGCGCAGGCAGCATTTCTCCATGGGTATAGATGTTGATACCCTTGCCCTCTGTTTGCTCCAGCAGCAGCTTCAGGTCGTGTAGATCGTGACCGGTGATGACGATGAAAGGGCCTTTCTCCACGGTCATCGGAACCGTAGTCGGCGCAGGAGTACCGTATGTTTCCGTGTTTGCCTTATCCAGCAGTTCCATGCACTTGAGGTTTTTCTCGCCAACCTCCATGACGATGGGCAGCAGCTCATCCATACACCAATCTTCTCCGACAGCAAAGAGCGCTTTTGCAAAGAAGCGGTTTACTTCTTCGTCGATATAGCCCAGTACCATGGCATGATGCGCATAGGCTGCCATGCCGCGCACACCGAAAAGGATCAGAGACTTGAGGCTGCGAATATCCTCCCCGGCATTCCACAGCAACGTCATGTCGTAATCGTCGTTCCGACCGCAGCGGGATGCGCAGCCGGAACAATTGGGGACCAGCCGTTCTTTTTCGGCGTGTACCCGGTCGATCATTTCCCGTATCGTTTTCTCGTTAAAGTTCACATTGGTGACGGTGGTGAACAGTCCTTCAATCAACAGTCGCCAAGTATCCGATGTGGCCTGCGTATCGCCGTCCGTTGACCGAGCCAGCCCGATGAGAGCCCCGGTCAGTTCATCCTGAAGATGCGCCACATCGGAAGTCTTTCCGCAGACGCCGGCTTTTCCTGTGCAGCCGGTACAGCCCGCTGTTTGTTCACACTGGCAGCAGAACATTTTGTTATCCATAATCTATACCCCTTTCTATGATTTTAATTCAACACCTTCATCTCGGAGTTCTTTTCACCGAAATTTTCCCGGAGAGCTGCGCAGATCTCCTCTCTTGGCTTGCCCTGCTTCTCACCGTTCTTGATGAGCTTATACGCCTGAAACAGTGCCGAGGGGCCGATCTCGGAGCTGAAAAAGCCGACGCCCTGATTCCACGCCAGCAGCTCAAACACATCGTCCAATGCGGCGCTCTCCACGCCGTGGATATAAGCCTTCACCAGCTCCCGTGCCGCCTGCCGCATCCGACCCGCACCCACGGCGTTGGTCAGTGACAGCAGCAGCCGCGTTTCGTAGGGCAACACCCGCTCTTCACTCTGCCAGGTGATCTCCCAGAAGTCCACGGCGATTCTTCCAAGCTTCTCATCGATCATGGGATAGTTCAGCAGCGCCAGCGGCTTAAAGGGCGCATTTTCGCCGACGTCTTTTTTCTCTGTGCGGCAGAAATAGACGTGGAACTCAGCTTCTCCCTGCTGCTCGGTATGATGCTCATAGCCAAGTCCCTCCATCACAGCATAGAGAGGATGTGGCTCGAAGGTCTGGATAATGTGCAGCCCATCGCCAACCGCCAACGCCTCGGCTTTCTTTTTCAGTCCCTCGAAGAAATTTCCCTGTAAATGGCGCACGTCGATGGTCTGAAACGCCTGAATCTTATCTTTCCAACGATCAAAGCTCATGCCCGATCTCCTTTCTTTGCCCTGTAAAAATAGGCGTGATATTCGTTTTCACCCGTCTTTTCCGTAAAATGCTCGTAGCCCATCAGCGCAAGCACCGGATAGAGTGGGATCGGGTCAAAGGTCTGAATGATGTGCAGCCCTTCTCCGTTTTTCCTGCCGGCAGCCTTTGCCTTCAGTTCCGGGAAAAAGTCCAGCTTCCGTCCCCGCACATCCATGACTTCAAACTCGCCGGTTTTTTCTTTCCAGCTTTTATCGCGCATCGTCTCACGCCTCCTCAAAGCAGTCCTTGCCAACGCCGCAGAGGGGGCATTCGAAATCCTCCGGGACCTCGCTCCAGGGTGTGCCGGATGCGACGCCACCCTCCGGATAGCCAACGCTCTCGTCGTATTCCCAACCGCAAATGCTGCATACATACTTCATAATGTTCCGTCCTTTCTGTTTCAAAGATGTTCTTATTCTTCTCTGAGCCTTCCGTCTATCGTGACCGTGACCACCTGCCAGGGGATGAACTTTCCGCTTTGCTGTAGCGCCTTTTTCGTTGCCATTTCCAATCCGCCGCAGCAGGGAACCTCCATGCGCACAACGGTCACGCTTTTGATGTCGTTGTTTCGGATGATCGCTGTCAGCTTTTCGGAATAATCCACGCTGTCCAGCTTGGGACATCCTACGAGGGTGATATGCCCCCTGATGAACCGCTCGTGAAATGCGGCGTAGGCGTAAGCTGTGCAGTCGGCGGCAATCAGCAGTTTTGCACCGTCAAAATAGGGCGCGTTGACCGGTACCAGCTTGATCTGAACCGGCCATTGCGAAAGCCTGCTAACCGGCTCTGTGTGCGGCGCTTCTTCGCAGGCACGTTCCGTGTGCTCGATCTTCCTCGAATGGCTCCCCGGACAGCCGCAGGGCAGCTTCATACCTTGCTTCTGCATCTTCTGCTGCTTATTCGCCAGTACCGCCTGCTCATCATAGGCTGCCGCCTCGCGCTCCACAAAGGTGATCGCTCCCGTAGGACAGGTCGGCAGACAGTCTCCGAGACCGTCGCAATAGTCGTCACGCAACAGTTTTGCCTTTCCGTCCAACATGCCAATGGCTCCCTCGTGGCAGGCATCAGCACAGGCGCCGCAGCCGTTGCACTTATCCTGATCGATTTCAATGATCCGTCTCTTCATGACAGCACCTCCTTGCTTTTCTGGCTCTATTATAGTAGAATGGAATCAACAAGTCGGTTGAATTATCAACGAAAGAGGGTTCTTATGAAAGATTTTTTATCCGTTATCCGTTCCTCTCAGCTGTTTTCCGGTGTTACGGAAACAGAGCTTGCCGCAGTTCTTGCCTGTCTTGATGTGAAAAAGACGAGCTTTCCGAAGGAAGCCTATCTCATGCACACGGGAGATACGGCGGAAGCCATCGGCCTTGTGCTGTCAGGAAGCGTGCTGATCGTGCAAGAAGACATTTGGGGAAATCGACAAATCCTGTCCAAGGCTGGGTCGGGGCAGACCTTTGCCGCCGCATTTGCCTGTGCGCCGGGCGCTGTGCTGAATGTCAGCGTCGTTGCTGAAACGCCTGTCACGGTGATGTTTCTGAATGTAAAGCGCATTCTAACCATGTGTACCGCAGCCTGTTCCTGTCACAGCCGGATCATCCGCAATCTCTTGGGAGAGATGGCAGGCAAAAATCTGATGCTCGGCGAAAAGGTTTCTCATATGGGGCAGCGAACGACAAGGGCAAAGCTCATGTCCTATCTCTCCGCTCAGGCGCAAAAGCATGGAGCCTATGAATTTGACATTCCTTTCTCCCGTCAGCAGCTCGCCGACTATCTCACCGTCGAGCGCAGCGGACTGTCCGTTGAGCTTTGCAAAATGCGCGATGAAGGACTGCTGGAATTTCACAAGAGCCATTTTGTGCTGAAGGTGTAAGCGGCTCTGCCGGATTGACAGCGTATAGCCTGCTTGTAAAAAATGAAGAGCTGTCTTGACACATGCTGCTGTAACCTGTACAATTACAGTAGCAACTGTAATAAATGCGCTTACAGATAAGACTGGAGGTGTTTCCTGTGAAAGCAATCTTCATTCACGCACTGCTGCTCTGCGTTCTGCTGCTTTCTTTCTGTCTGACCGGCTGCCGGAAGGAGCCGCTCGACCCGGCTGGAAGCGCAGCGAATACCGAATCGGAGACAATCGAAACAGAAGCAGCGCAGAAGGGCGTTTACCATAAGCTGACGCCGGAGGAGGCTTATGACAGGATGCAGAAGGGCGGCGTCACGGTGGTGGATGTGCGGACGAAAGTCGAATACGACGACGGTCATATCGCAAACGCCGTGCTCGTTCCCAATGAGACGATATCCGATACACCCCCGCCGGAGCTGCCGGACAAGACGGCGACGCTTCTTATCTACTGCCGCAGCGGACGGCGCAGCCGCGACGCGGCGGAGAAACTGCTTGCCCTCGGGTATGAAAATGTCTACGATTTCGGAGGCATCAACGATTGGCCGTATGAAACGGTCACGCAATGAGAGGAAGGATTATGTACGAACAGTAATTTTACGGTGGCGGTTCATGCGCTGGCGTATCTGAACCACATGGAGCGAGTGCTCAGCAGTGAGGAACTGGCGAAGAATGTCTGCACCAACCCTGTACTGGTGCGCAGGGTGATGTCGAGGCTGAAAAAAGCGGGCATTGTGGAAACAAAGGGCGGAAACGCAGGCGGCTATCTGCTTGCCGTAAACGCCGAGACGCTGACGCTGGAGAAGATTGCGCAGGCTTTGGACGTTCGTTTCGTAGACGCGCCGTGGCACAGCGGCGATGTGGACGAGGAATGTCTCATCTGCTCAGGCATGGCGGGCGTGATGGAAAATCTCTATGCGCAGCTCAACGAACAGTGCATCCACAGTCTCGCCGCAGTCACCATTGCGGATATCGACCGCCGTCTGCTCAAAAATGGCGAGGAGCTGAGAATCGGCGAATGATCGGGCGATTCGCAGTCCCGGCAAAACGCGAAAAACGAACCGGAGGAAGAACACCTCAAATTAAACAGTGGGAGGAAAGGATGAAGACAAGAGTTGCCGTTATGTCGATTATTGTTGACGAAAAGGATTCTGTAGAGGTTTTGAACGCAGTTCTGCATGAGTTTGGAGATCATATCATCGGCAGGATGGGTATCCCGTACCGTCAGAGAGGCATACACATTATTTCAATCGCCCTCGATGCGCCGCAGGACACAATTTCATCATTGGCGGGAAGGCTTGGGAATATTCCGGGACTGAGCGTAAAGACGGCATATTCCAACGTCGTGAGCGATGAATAATAAAGAGCGCATTGACAGACTTCATAATACCCATTCCCTGGCTGCAGAGGATTATGCAGAGCTTGCAGACACATATACCCTCGCTGATGCAGTTTATGCAGCTTCTCTCGCCAACGCAGCACGCCGTCAGTATTACGGCAACGATGTGTATATCCGGGGACTAATTGAAGTTGGGAATGTCTGCCGCAACGATTGCCTTTACTGCGGCATACGGCGCTCAAATAAAAGTTGTCAGCGCTATGTCCTGACAAAAGAGGAAATCCTCTCCTGCTGCATAGATGGCTACGAACTCGGCTTCCGAACCTTCGTTTTGCAGGGCGGCGAGGGCGTTATGCCGGCTGAAAAGCTATGCGGGATCGTATCGGAAATCAGAAAAAAGCACCTCGACTGCGCCATTACGCTCTCTTTCGGGGAATATCCGCGCCGGGACTATAAAAATATGTATGCGGCGGGTGCAAATCGATATCTGCTGCGTCATGAAACGGCGAATAAACAGCATTATGAAAAGCTCCACCCTGCGTCCATGTCCTTTGACAATCGAATGCGCTGCCTGCGCGATCTGAAGGAAATTGGCTTCCAGGTCGGCTGCGGTTTCATGGTGGGCAGTCCGTATCAAACGACGGAAACACTTGCAGAGGATTTGAAATTCATTGAGGGATTTCAGCCTGACATGTGCGGCATAGGCCCGTTTATCCCACATGAAGATACGCCCTTCGGTGCATATCCTGCGGGAAGCATCGACCTAACGGTCTTTCTGCTCTCGCTTGTGCGCCTGATCAAGCCAAACATTCTGCTCCCCGCGACGACGGCGCTCGGAAGCGTTGAAGAGGGCGGCAGAGAGCGCGGGATCAGGGCAGGCGCAAACGTCGTCATGCCGAACCTTTCTCCATTCTCCGTGCGGGAGAAATATGCGCTATACAACAACAAGCTGTCGAGTGGAATCGAACCGGCGCAGAGCCTTGCACTGCTGAAGAAACAAATGAACGGGATCGGCTACCGCATCGTCTGCGCACGCGGCGATATCATAAAATAATCATTCTGTCTGACGGAAAGGCTCGCCTAACCGGAAAGAAAGGAGACGATCATGAACTACGACCCCAAATCGATGAAGGCGGAGGAATTTATATCCGACGCCGAGATCAGAAAAACCATAGCCTACGCCGAGGAGCACAAACACGATGCTGCACTGATCGACGCATTGCTTGAAAAAGCACGTCCGAAGAAAAGCGGAAACGGCGTGACCTGCGCGGGACTTTCACACCGTGAGGCGTCGGTGCTGCTCGCCTGCGACATTCCCGAAAAAGTGGAGCAAATGTACCGCCTTGCAAACGAGATCAAGCAGGCCTTCTACGGCAATCGCATCGTGATGTTCGCACCTCTGTATCTCTCCAACTACTGTATCAACGGCTGCGTCTACTGTCCGTATCACCTGAAGAATACGCATATTGCCCGTAAAAAGTTGACGCAGGACGAAGTCCGCGCAGAGGTCATTGCGCTTCAGAATATGGGGCACAAGCGCCTGGCGATCGAAGCCGGTGAGCATCCCCTGCTGAACCCAATAGAATATATCCTCGAATGTATCGAAACGATCTACTCCGTCCACCACAAAAACGGCGATATCAGAAGGGTGAACGTCAATATCGCTGCCACGACGGTGGAAAACTACCGCAGGCTTAAGGACGCGGGAATTGGGACCTATATCCTCTTTCAGGAAACATACAACAAAAAGAGCTATCTTGAGCTTCATCCGACAGGTCCGAAGCATGACTACGACTACCACACCGAAGCGATGGACAGAGCCATGGAGGGAGGCATTGATGACGTAGGTCTTGGCGTTTTGTTTGGGCTTGAAGGCTATCAGTATGAGTTTGCCGGATTGCTCATGCACGAGGAGCATTTGGAGGCTGTTCACGGCGTGGGACCGCATACGATTAGCGTTCCACGTATCAAACGCGCCGATGATATTGACCCCGCCGTGTTTGATAACGGAATCTCAGATGACCTCTTTGCAAAAATCATTGCCTGTATTCGCATCGCAGTGCCATATACCGGCATGATTATCTCTACTCGTGAGAGCGAAACTGTGCGCGGAAAGGTGCTTCACCTTGGCATTTCCCAAATCAGCGGCGCATCGCGCACATCGGTCGGCGGCTATACCGAAGAGAAACGGCCGCATGATTCCGAGCAGTTCGATGTGTCGGATCAGAGAACGCTGGATGAGGTGGTTCGCTGGCTGATGGTGAACGAGCATATTCCGTCTTTCTGCACCGCCTGCTACCGTGAGGGCAGAACTGGCGACCGTTTTATGAGTCTTTGCAAAAGTGGGCAGATCCTCAACTGCTGCCATCCCAACGCGCTGATGACTCTGACCGAATATCTGGTCGATTACGCCTCGGAAGAAACTCGGCGCATCGGCTTCGAAATGATCTGGCGTGAGCTTGAAAAGATACCGAACGTAAAAGCACATGCGATTGCCGCAGAAAACATTGAGGCAATCAGGCGCTCCGATCGCCGTGACTTTCGATTTTAGGGGGTGCAACCAATGGGGCTGAACGATAAACCGTCAGGCGAGAGGCTTCATATTGCCTTTTTCGGAATGAGAAACGCAGGAAAATCCAGCGTTGTCAACGCCGTGACCGGGCAGGCGCTTTCTCTTGTATCAGAGCATATGGGAACAACGACAGACCCCGTGCAGAAGGCGATGGAGCTGTTGCCGATAGGCCCTGTCGTAATCATTGACACTCCGGGTATCGACGACGAGGGGGATCTCGGAGAAATGCGAGTGAAACGCGCCCTGCGTATGCTTGACAAGACGGACGTCGCCGTGCTGGTTGTTGACGCTGCAGCCGGTATGGGAGAACACGACCGTGTGCTAATGGCAGAGTTTGAAAAGCGCAGCATACCTTATATCACCGTTTACAACAAAAGTGATCTTCTTGAAGAATGCCCCACGACAGATGAAAAAAGCCTGTATGTAAGCGCAAAGCGCAAAACAAACATTCGTGAGCTGAAAGAGATGATCGGGCGGCTCGGGGGCGTCAGAGAGGAAAAACAGCTTGTGGGGGATTTGCTTTCAGCGGGTGATATCGTCGTTCTTGTCACGCCGATCGATGAATCGGCTCCGAAGGGACGTATGATATTGCCGCAGCAGCAGATGATACGCGATGTGCTTGATGGCGGAGCTGTCAATATTGTAGCAAAGGAAACTGAGATTGCTGACGCGCTATCCGCACTGAAAGAAAAGCCGCGAATGGTTATCACTGATTCCCAGGTATTCGGTACAGTCAGCCGTATTGTACCGGAGGATATCCCGCTGACCTCGTTTTCCATCCTTTTCGCACGATACAAGGGCGAACTTGAAGAAACGGTACTTGGAGCAGCCTTTCTTGACCGGCTGTGCGACGGCGATAGGGTTCTCATCTCCGAGGGCTGTACCCATCATCGACAGTGCAACGATATCGGCACGGTGAAACTGCCCGGCTGGATAGAGAAATATACGGGGAAAAAGCTGAGTTATGAGTTTACATCGGGAGGAGATTTTCCTGTGGAACTTGAAAAATATGCGCTCATTGTTCACTGTGGCGGCTGTATGCTGAACGAACGGGAGATGAAATCGCGTATTGCCCGGGCACGAGCCGCAGGCGTGCCGTTCACTAACTACGGCATCGCCATCGCACAGATGCACGGTATACTGCAGCGTGCGCTTTCCCCCTTCCCCCAATTCGCGAAAGCCTTTCAGAAAAACAGAACAGGAGACGATGACAGGGTATGAGGATCAGAAAACGAAACGGAGAAATGGTTGAATTTTCCCCAGAAAAGATAAAAAACGCCATGGCAAAGGCGTTTGCCGGGCAGAAGCAGGAGATCGACGGCGAAGGTCTGACGAAGCTTCTTCAAGCCGTGCTGTCAAGGCTGTCGCAGGACGACGTGCTCACGGTGGAGCTGGTGCAGGACGAGGTGGAACGCGTTCTGATGGAGTCCGGCTGGTACGATGTGGCAAAGGCGTACATCCTGTATCGAGAGAAGCAATCCGTCCTGCGCCGGGTGCGCGCCTCAATTGTTCAAGCCGTGGGCGGGGATGAAGACCTCGATGCGCTTCTCCGCCGCATACAGAAGGATTTTGGTGAGGAAAGCTATTCTCTGACCGCACTTCAGACCAAATTCGACAGCTTTGCCAAGCCGTCGATGAGCGATACGGAGCGCTGCGCCGCGCTGGTCAAGGCGGCGGTCGAGCTGACGACGCCGGAAGCGCCCAAATGGGAATTTATCGCCGCGCGGCTTCTGAATCACTGCTTCCGAAGGAATCTGGCCTGTGAATTGTCCGCGCGGGGCATTGCCTGTCTTTATGACAAGCTCCGCTATCTGACCGACAAGGGGCTGTACGGCGACTATATCCTCGCCCACTATTCCCGCGCGGAGATCGAGGAAGCGGAGGGCTTTATCGCACCGGAGCGCGACGATCTGTTTACCTATTCAGGTCTTGATCTGCTGCTCAAACGGTATGTCATCCAGACGCATCACCGTGTGCCGCTGGAAACGCCGCAGGAGATGTTTCTCGGCATTGCTCTGCACCTTTCCATGAAGGAACAACGGGACAGAATGCAGTGGGTCAGGCGCATCTATGATATGCTCAGCCGTCTGGAGGTCACGATGGCGACGCCCACCCTGTCCAACGCCCGCAAGCCCTATCACCAGCTTTCCAGCTGCTTTATCGATACTGTGCCCGACAGCCTGGACGGCATTTACCGCTCGATTGATAACTTTGCCAAGGTCTCCAAGCTCGGCGGCGGCATGGGGATGTACTTTGGAAAGGTGCGCGCCACCGGCAGCGCCATTCGCGGCTTTCAGGGCGCGGCAGGCGGCGTGATCAGATGGATCAGGCTCGTAAACGATACCGCCGTGGCGGTGGATCAGCTTGGGATGCGGCAGGGTGCGGTGGCAGTCTATCTGGACGTCTGGCACAGGGATCTGCCGGAGTTTCTGCAGCTGCGCACCAACAACGGCGACGACCGCATGAAGGCCCACGACGTGTTCCCCGCCGTCTGCTATCCCGACCTGTTCTGGAAATTGGCGGATGAGAATATCGATGCGCCGTGGCACCTGATGTGTCCGCACGAGATTCTGACCGTCAAGGGCTATTCCCTTGAAGATTATTACGGCGACGAATGGGAAAAGAAATACACTGACTGCGTAAACGACCCGCGCATTACCAAGCGCACCGTGACGGTTAAGGATATTGTTCGGCTGGTGCTGCGCTCGGCAGTGGAAACGGGCACGCCCTTCGCCTTTAACCGCGACACGGTGAACAGGATGAACCCCAACGGACATGCGGGGAGGGTCTACTGCTCCAACCTCTGCACGGAGATCGCGCAGAATATGTCGCCCATCGAGCATATTTCCACGGAGGTATGCGCCGAAAACGGCGATACCATTGTGGTGACGCGCACGCGGCCGGGCGATTTCGTGGTCTGCAACCTTGCGAGCCTCTCCCTCGGCAATCTGCCCGTGGAGGACGAGGAATATATGCAGAAAACGGTGGAGACGGCAGTCCGCGCGCTGGACAATGTGATCGACCTGAATTTCTATCCGCTGGAATATGCGAAAGTGACCAACCACAAATACCGCAGCATCGGCCTTGGCGTCAGCGGCTACCATCATATGCTGGCGAAGCGCGGCGTCAAATGGGAGAGCGAGGAGCATCTTGCCTTTGTCGATGCGGTCTTTGAGCGCATCAACTATGCGGCAGTCAAGGCAAGCGCGGCCTTGGCAAAGGAAAAGGGCCGCTACAGCCTCTTTGAGGGAAGCGACTGGCAGACCGGCGCATACTTTGAAAAGCGGGGCTATATCTCGGAAAGGTGGTCAGCATTGCGCAAGACCGTCGCCGAACAGGGCATGCGCAATGCGTATCTGCTGGCAATCGCGCCCACCTCCAGCACCTCGGTGCTCTCCGGCACCACGGCAGGCATCGACCCGGTGATGAAGCGCTTCTTTCTGGAGGAAAAGAAGGGCAGCATGCTGCCGCGCGTCGCGCCGGAGCTTTCCATGCAGACATGGTGGCACTACAAGGGGGCGCATACGGTCGATCAGAGGTGGTCGGTGCGCGCTTCGGGCGTGCGCCAGCGGCATATCGACCAGGCGCAGAGCATGAATCTGTATATCACCAACGAATTTACCATGCGTCAGGTGCTTGCGCTTTATCTCGAAGCATGGAAATCCGGGGTCAAGACAATCTACTATGTCCGCAGTAAATCGCTTGAGGTCGAGGACTGCGACAGCTGCTCGTCGTAAGGAGGGGACAGATGGAACAGATGCGAAAAAAGCCGCTTTTCAATCCGAACGGTGATATTGACGTGCGCCTGCGCCGGATGATCGGCGGCAACACGACCAATCTCAACGATTTCAACAATATGAAGTATCCATGGGTCAGCGACTGGTACCGGCAGGCGATGAACAATTTCTGGATTCCGGAGGAAATCAATCTGTCTCAGGATGTGAAAGATTACCCGAAGCTGCTCCCGGCGGAGCGCACGGCGTATGACAAGATCCTCAGTTTTCTGGTTTTCCTCGATTCGATACAGACGGCCAATCTGCCCAACATCGGCGAGTATGTGACGGCCAACGAGGTCAATCTCTGCCTGTCCATACAGACCTTTCAGGAGTGCGTTCATTCCCAGAGCTACAGCTATATGCTGGACACCATCTGTTCCCCTGTGGAGCGAAACGACATTCTGTATCAGTGGAAAACCGACGAGCATCTTCTGCGGCGCAACACCTTTATCGGCGACTGCTACAACGAATTTCAGGAGAATAAGGATCCGTTCACGCTGCTTCGGGTAATGATGGCGAACTTTATCCTGGAGGGAATCTACTTTTACAGCGGCTTCATGTTCTTCTACAACCTGTCCCGCAACGGCAAGATGCCCGGCTCGGCGCAGGAGATCCGCTACATCAACCGGGACGAGAACACTCACCTCTGGCTGTTCCGCAATATCATCACCGAGCTTCAAAAGGAAAACCCGGAGCTTTTCTCCGCCGAGAATATCGCCGTTCTCCGCGGCATGATGGAGGAGGGTGTGCGGCAGGAGATCGCGTGGGGACATTACGTCATCGGCGACGAGGTTCCGGGACTGAACCGCAGCATGATAACCGATTATATCCGCTATCTCGGCAATCTGCGCTGGACGAGTCTCGGCTATGCGCCGCTCTATCTCGGATACGAGAACGAGCCGGACAGCATGGGCTGGGTCAGTCAGTACGCCGACGCCAATATGGTCAAAACGGATTTCTTCGAGGCGCGGAGCACTGCCTACGCGAAAAGCACCGCCCTTGTGGACGATCTGTAAAAATATGCCGTACACGGCGAGAAAGAGAGGAAAAGCACTATGAAGTACATTTGCACGGTCTGTGGATTCGAGTACGATGAGGAGGTCGGATATCCCGAAGCGGGGATCGCTCCTGTCACGAAATGGGAGGAGGTTCCGGAGGATTTCGAATGCCCGCTCTGCAGCGTGGGAAAGGAAGCTGCGCGGAGGACGCGAAATACAAAACCGTCTGCCCGGGGATACCGGCTTTCGGGAGGCCGTTCGGGTGGAGTATGACCCGGAGCAGGTCAGCCTGGACGCACTGCTCCTCGCCTATTTCTACGTCATCGACCCGACTGTGAAGAACCGCCAGGGCAACGACGTCGGCAGCCAGTACCAGACCGGCGTGTACTATACGAACGATATGGCGAAGGCAACCGCCGAGCGCATCTGGAACCTGGAAAGAGCCGCAGAACCGTCTTTGAGGTGGAGCTGTCGCCGCTTCTGAACTTCTATCCGGCGGAGGAGTATCACCAGGATTATCTCATCAAAAACCCGAACGGCTACTGCCACATCCCGCGCGAGGAGATCGAGCTTTTTTCCCGCCTTCGCATCGACCCCGGCGACTACCGAAAGCCCGCCGACGAGGCCATTCGCGACCGCCTGACGGAGGAACAATACCGCGTCACGCAGGAAAACGGCACCGAATACGCGTTCCGAAACGAGTTCTGGGATTCCTTCGAGAAGGGGATTTATGTGGACGTCGTCACGGGAGAGCCGCTGTTCTCCTCGATTGATAAGTTTGAAAGCGGCTGCGGCTGGCCTGCATTCTCAAAGCCGATCGAAGTGCCTGCAATCATTGAACTGCCGGATAACAGTCACGGGATGCGCCGCACGGAGGTGCGAAGCCGGGCGGGAGATTCCCATCTGGGCCATGTATTCACCGGTGATCCGGAATCCCCCAACGGCGTACGCTACTGCATCAACAGCGCCGCCCTGCGCTTCATCCCCTATGCAAAGATGGAGGCGGAGGGCTACGGATACCTGCTCGGTATCTTTGAAGAATAACCTGCAAAGAGCTTTCTTCCGTTGTGATAGGATAGCAGTACGATAACAGCTTTCATTTTGCTGTCAACAGTGTGAGCACGCTCTGGTTGTGTCCTCTCAGAATTCTTCGTAAGAGGTCATGCCCAGATACTTGCCGGAGGAAAAATGTGCTTCCATGGCTCGTGCGAACGCTGGATAGCTGTGGTTCTCCAGCGCGGCGATGATGGCCTCGTGCTTGCTGATGGTATATTCCAGATGCGGCTGCTTCTTCTCCAACTCAAAGCCGTCGTCCACAGCCCAGATTGCCTCCAGCAGCGAAAGCAGCACATCGTTTTGCAAAGGGCGGAACAGCGTCAGATGAAAGGTTTTATCCTCCTGAATGAAAAACTCTCCCTGCGCCCATTTTTCACGCATGGTGTCGGCACAGCCGCGCATAAGCTGAATATCCTCCTCGGTCACGGCGTGAAACGCCTGCCGCATGTACGCCAGCTCCAGCACCTTACGCACGCCGAACATTTCCCGAATGGAATGCTCTTCCTGCGGGCCGATCTGGAAAAACAGCACGTTCTGAAAAATAAAGTCCAGATTGAACGCCTGTACCTCCGTGCCTCTTCCGGGGCATGCGCGTACCATGCCCATCAGCTCCATGCTCTTGATGGACTCCCGCAGCACATTCCGGCTCACGCCCAGCGCCTTGCACAGGGTCTGCTCGGTGGGCAGCAGGTCTCCCGGCTTGAGATTATTCCGAACAATATATTTCCTGATTTCACGATAGGCCTGAATATAGAGCTTGTCACTTCGGTCCAAACTTTTCACTGCCGAACTCTCCTCTGCATATAATGTAGGACAAATCCACGTCATATTATAAAGCGCCCTTGCACAAAAGTCAATTGTAATAGGAAATATGGTATAAAATCCGTCTTTGAAAATGGATTTACTGTGCAACTTCAATAAATTTACTGTGTGACTTCAAAAACCTGTTGACATCACCGTTGATTTGTAGTACATTTAAGCTACGAAATGCGCTGCGCTGTGCCGCCATAAACTGTCCGCCGTTTTGCTCCGACTTCATCCCCAAAGGGGTTGAATCAATATAGCAAGGAGGTCTTTCCATGATGAAGAAACTGATTGCCCTGTTCCTGTGCCTGATGCTGGCTCTGCCCGCAGCAGCGGCTCTGGCCGACGACATGACGACCGAAATCACCCTGTGGACCTTCCCTGTTGGCGGATTTGGAGACGACGAGCAGGTTCAGACGCTGATTGCGGATTTCAACGCGGTTTACCCAAACATCAAGGTGAACGTGGAGTATCTGGACTATACCAACGGCGATGTGCAGGTCACTACCGCCATGGAAGCCAAGACCACTCCGGATCTCATCTTTGAGGGCCCCGAACGTCTGGTAGCCGTATACGCGGCGGCCAAGGCGCTGGCGCCGCTGGACGATCTGTGGACGGAGGAGGCCATGGCGGATATCAGCGCGGGCGTTGCCGCTGCCTGCAAAGCTGCGGACGGCGTCTACTATGAATATCCTCTGTGCTCCACCGCGCACTGCATGGTGATCGACAAGGCGGCCTTTGAAAAGGCTGACGCCCTGCAGTACATCGACATGGAAAAGCACACCTGGACCACCGAGGGCTTTGAAATGGCGCTGCGCGCGCTGGTCAAGGCGGGCTACAGCCCCACCGGTCTGATCTTCTGCTCCGGTCAGGGCGGCGATCAGGGCACCCGCGCGCTGGTGAACAACCTCTACAGCGGCAAGTTCACTTCTCCGGATTTCAGCGAATACACCATGAACAGCGAGGAAAACATCAAGGCGCTGACCACACTGCAGGAGTGGGCGCAGGAGGGTCTCATTGCCTTTGATCCTTCCATCAACGGCGGCGAGGAGCTTGCCCTGTTCGTTAACGGCACCTCCAAGATGGCTTTCTGCTGGAATGCCGCCATTGAGGGACTGAACCGCGACAAGCTGGAGGAAGGCATCGAAGTATTCCCCATGACCTTCCCCACCGATCAGAGCGCTCCCGAGCTGTGCGGCGGCATTTGGGGCTTCGGCATCTTTGACAACGGCGACGACGCAAAGATCGAAGCAGCCAAGACCTTCATCCGCTTTGTGTGCGATGATCCCGTACAGGTGCGCAAGAGCGTGTACATGTCCGGCTACTTCTCCGTGCGCGCTTCCGTGACAGGCCTGTACGCCGGCACCGAGAAGGAATATCTGGACGCCTATGCCCCCTTCGTCCAGTATCTGGGCGATTACTATCAGGTTGCTCCGAACTGGAACACGCAGCGCTACGAGTGGTGGAATCTGCTCCAGCGCATCGGAGCGGGCGGAAATGTAGCGGACGAAGTGGCCGTTTACATGCAGAACGTGAACGAATAATCCGAGCATCCGAATTTGGAGGGGCGCTTTTCCGAAGGGCAGAGCGCCCCTCTTTCAGAAAAAGGAGGAACGCCGCGTGCAACCTACCGCCCGCATCAGCCGAAGCCTTCGCGCCACGCGCAGGCGTGAAAATATATCCGGATACCTGTTCATGGCGCCGGCTTTGATTTTTTTCCTGGGGTTCGTCATTTTTCCCATGTTTATGTGCCTGTTCAACAGTGCGTATCGCTATACGCTCTCCGAGTTCACCTTCGTGGGCTTCGACAACTATATTCGCATGTTCCAGGATGTGAAGTTCGGCAAATCTCTGATCAACACGCTTATCATCGTGCTGGTCAGCGTGCCCTTTACATGCCTGTTTTCGCTGTGGGTCGCTTCGGTGATTTATCAGATGCGGCAGCTTCATACCTCCTTTTTCCGCTGCGTGTTTTATCTGCCGGTGGTCACGGGTTCGGTGGCTGTGACGGTGGTGTGGAAATGGATGTTCAATCCCTACTACGGACTGCTCAACTATGTGTTCAAGGCACTTGGCCTCATCACCAGGAACCTGAACTGGCTGGGCAGCTCGGACACGGCGCTGGGCTGCATCATTGCCATCCTGCTCACCACCTCCATCGGACAGCCTATCGTGCTCTACGTGGCGGCCTTGAGCAATGTAGATCATTCGCTGGTGGAGGCGGCGCAGGTGGACGGCGCGACAAACCTGAAAACCTTCTGGCGCATCAAGTGGCCGCAGGTCATGCCGACCACGCTCTATATTCTGATTATTACCACCATCAACTCCTTCCAGTGCTTCGCGCTCATCGATCTGCTGACCTCCGGCGGTCCGCAGGACTCGACCCTGACCATCATGTACTATATTTACCACAACGCGGTCAAGCTGAACAATTTCGGCTACGGCTGCGCCATGGGCATTATTCTGGCGGCTATCATCGCGCTGTTCAGCGCGGCGCAGTTCCGCCTAGCAAAATCCGGCGACTAGGAGGAGCGGCAATCATGGATCACAGCGTACATAAAGTCACAATTTACCGGGTCATGAGCGTTGCTCTTCTGATTGTGCTGGCGCTGCTCATGCTTTTCCCGCTGTACTGGATCCTTACGGGATCCCTGAAGGGCGCAAAAGAAATCAACGCCCGCGCTCCATCCTTTTTCCCTGTCAGCCCGACGACGGCCAACTATGTGAAGCTGTTCAACAAGCCCGCCTGGACATGGCTGCTCAACACAGTGTTCATCTGCGGCATGACCATGCTGCTCACCTGTCTGTGCGGCGCCATGGGCGGCTATGCGCTGGCCAAGAAGCGCTTTGCCGGGCGCGGGTTTATCTTCAGCCTGTTTGTCTGCGCCATGGCGCTGCCCAAACAGGTCATCATGATCCCGCTGCTCAAGGAAATGGCGTGGCTGAACCTGCATAACACCCTGTGGGCGGTGATTTTTCCCACGGTAGGCTGGCCCTTCGGCGTATTCCTGATGAAGCAGTTTTCTGAAAACATCCCAAACGAAATGCTGGAGGCAGCGCGCATCGATGGAGCGGGAGAAATACGCACGTTCATTGACATCGTATTCCCCCTGATCAAGCCCGGCGTGGGAGCGCTGGCCATCTTCACCTTCATCACCGCCTGGAACGACTATTTCCTGCAGCTGATCATGCTCAATTCCCAGCGCAAGCTCACTATTTCTCTGGGCATTGCCAAAATGCAGGGCGAGGCCAGCACGGATTTCGGCCTGATCATGGCGGGCGCAACGCTGGCCAGCATGCCGATCATCGCTGTATTCCTTGCGTTCCAGAAATACTTCACCCGGGGCATCACCATGGGCGCGGTCAAGGGCTGAGCCGCCGCGTGTTTCCATCATCCATCATCCAATGAGGAGGACGTTATCATGGGCAGATTAGAAAAGTACAGGGGCGTGATTCCGGCGTTTTATGCCTGCTACGACGATCAGGGCGCTGTAAGCGAGGCGCGCACGCGTTGTCTGGCACGGTATCTGGTGGATAAGGGCGTGAAGGGGCTGTATGTGGGCGGCTCCTCCGGGGAGTGCATTTATCTTACAAAAGAAGAAAGAATGCGCACGCTGGAGGCTGTGATGCGGGAGGTGGGCGACCAGTGTACCATCATTGCACATGTGGCATGCAACAATACCGCGGAGAGCTGCGAGCTGGCAGAGCATGCCGAGCGGCTTGGCGTGGACGCCATTGCCAGCATTCCTCCCATCTATTTTCATCTGCCGGACGCGGCCATCGCCCGATACTGGAACGACATTTCCGACGCGGCGCCCAACACGGACTTTTTCATCTACAACATTCCGCAGCTGGCGGGCGTGTCCCTTTCGCTCCCTCTGGCAAAGCAAATGCAGCGAAATCCCCGCGTTGTGGGCATCAAAAATTCCTCCATGCCCGCCTATGATATCGAGGGCTTCAAGCGAGCCTTCGACCGCGAGTGCATCATTTTCAACGGGCCGGACGAGCAGTTTGTGGCGGGGCGAGCCATCGGCGCGGACGGCGGGATCGGCGGCACCTACGCCGCGATGCCGGAGCTGTTTTTGAAAATGGACGCGCTTTGTCAGGCAAATGATTTTGCCGCCGCTGAGCCCATTCAGCATGCGGTGAATACCATCATCGAGGCCATGTGCGCCTGCCGCGGCAACCTGTACGCAGTCATCAAGAAGGTTATTGAGCTGCGCGAGGGCCTGCCTCTGGGCGGCGTGCGTCTTCCAATGCCCAACCTGGAGCCGGAGGATATGATGCAGGTACACGTCTGCGCCGAAATGATTGACGCTGCCATCAAAAGCTTTGCCTGAGGTGACGGAAAATGAAGCTGAACGGAGCGACTGTCAATTTTCTGGGGGACAGCATCACGGAGGGCGTAGGTGCAAGCTGCGAGTGCAACCGCTATACCGACGTTCTGGCAAGAGAGTTCGGGCTGCTGCGCGCCAATAACTACGGTGTAAGCGGATCGCGGATCGCACGGCAAACCGTCATGACCGATGAGCCGCATGATCGGGACTTCTGCATGCGCATGTCTGAAATGGATGAAAATGCCGACGCAGTGGTTGTCTTTGGCGGAACGAACGACTACGGCCACGGGGACGCGCCGTTGGGCGTGCCTTCCGACAGAACCCCCTTCACCTTCTGGGGGGCGTGCCACTGCCTGATGGACGGTCTGCTGACGCGCTATGCGGGCAAGCCTGTTGTTATCCTTTCGCCGCTGCACCGAGACGGCGAGAACGATCCCCATGGAGACGGGCGCAAGCCGCTGAGCGTTGCGCCGCTGTCCGCCTATCGGGATATTCTGCTGGACACAGCGCGGCATTACGCTCTGCCGGTGTTGGATCTGTACGCCGTCAGCGGCATCCAGCCGGAAAACGCCCGTTGCCGGGAGCTGCTTTTGCCGGACGGCCTTCACCCAAGCGATGAAGGGCACGCGCTGCTGGCCAGAAAAATTGGTCTGTTTTTGCAGACGCTGTAAGGGAGAGGAAGAAGAATGACGAAGGAAGCGTTGTTTGCGCTGATGAAGGGCACGGTGATTGTCTCCTGCCAGGCGACGCCGGGCGAACCACTCTACGACCGGGAGCGCTCCGTCATGCCGCTGATGGCCCGCGCCGCCAAGCTGGCAGGCGCGAAGATGATCCGTACCAGCTCGGTTCGGGATATCATCGAAATCAAGGAAGAAACCGGCCTGCCGGTGATCGGGCTAATCAAGCGGGAATATCCCGGCTTTCAGGGACGCATCACCATGACCATGCGGGAGGTGGACGAGTGTATGGCCGCAGGGGCGGACGTTGTGTCCATCGACTGTACGGACTGCGTGCGCGGCGATGGGCTGACTCCGACGGAATTTCTGAAAGCGGTTCGGGAAAAATACCCCAACATCATCATCATGGCCGACTGCGCAACCCTTGAAGAGGGCGTCGCCGCCCACGCGGCGGGGGCCGATCTGGTGGGCACCACCATGAACGGCTACACCCCCCAGACAGCCGGGGAAACGGGCGAACCGAATTTTGCGCTTGTGGCGCGTCTTGTGAAAACGCTTCCCTGCCCGGTCATCGCGGAGGGACGCATCCATACGCCGGAGCAGGCAAGAAAAATGCTGGAAATCGGGGCATGGGCCGTGGTGGTAGGCGGCGCGATCACACGCCCTTTGGAGATCGCCTCCCGCTTCATGGCCGCCGTCCGCGATTTACCGGGAGGAATGGCATGATTCTGGCGTTGGATATCGGCGGTACCTCCGTGAAAATGGGCCTTGCGGACGAACAGGGCGTCCTGTACGAAAAAGCAGAGGCCGACGTCAGCTTTGACGGTTACCAAACGCCCATCATCGATACGGTTGTCCAAAGCGCCGTGCTGTTTCTTGCGCGGCATAACGTCTCCATCTGCGGGGTGGGCGTATCCGCCACCGGACAAATCGACGACCGGAGCGGCGTGGTGATCGGCACCAATGGCAAGATCCCCCATTATGAGGAAACGCCCATCAAAGAGAAGCTGGAGCAGGCGCTGGGCGCGCCGGTCTGGGCGCTCAACGATGCTAACGCCGCAGCGCTGGGCGAATGTGCCTTTGGCGGCGGACGCGGCTGCCGGAACGCCGTTTTCATCACGTTGGGAACAGGCGTAGGCGGCGGGCTGGTACTGGACGGAAGGTTGTACGGCGGTGCGCGGGGCATTGCCGGGGAGCTGGGACACTTTACGCTCTATCAGGAGGGCCCTGCATGCCCCTGCGGAAAGCGCGGCTGTTTTGAACACTATGCGTCCGTGACCGCGCTCATCCGTCGTGCGCATGAAGCCGCGCTGGAAACCGAATGGAACGGGCGAAAAATATTTGAGCGTGCCGTTCAGGAGGACGCCGTACTGCTTCGAGTGCTGGAGACATGGATTGATGACATTGCGGCGGGACTCACCGGGCTGGTTCACCTGTTCAATCCGGAGGCCGTGCTCATCGGCGGCGGCGTAAGCGCACAGGAAAAGCTGCTGATAGAGCCCCTGCGCCGTCGGGTGCTTCAAGGCGTCATGCCGCGCTTTGCCGAAAAGCTTCGTGTGGAGGCTGCCATGCTTGGCAACGACGCGGGACTTCTCGGCGCGGTTCGCTTCTTTCTGGAGCGGGAGGGCAGGCTCTGAACGTCGCTCCTGCGCGATACACTGTGCTTCGCCGGCATAAGCCGGTAAAGATAAACACTGCGACGACAAAAAAGGAGGCAACACAATGAAGAAACTGTTCACTCTACTGCTGGCAGTAAGCCTGCTCTTCTCCATCGCGGTCACCTCCGCAGCCGCCGAGGGCACAGGCGGCACCATGTACCCCAACCCCCTGCAGGACGTTCGCGTCCGTCAGGCGCTGTGGTATGCCATTGACATGGACGCCATCGTGGACGCGCTGTGGAACGGCACCGTGACCGCCGCCCACAAGTCCCTGGTTCCGGAGGGCTACTGGCAGGCGGACGGCCTGACCGAGTATACTTACAATCCGGAAAAGGCGAAGGAGCTGTTGGCCGAGGCCGGCTGGGACGGCAGCCGCACCCTGAAGGCCGTTTACTACACGGGCAACCTGCTGGACACCATTACGGCAATCCAGGCGTACTGGAACGACGTGGGCGTGAAGATGGAATTCCAACTGCTCACCGACAACCTGACCGCTCTGCTGTGGACGCCCTCTGCGGACGGTATGCATTCCGCCGTGGACTGGGATCTGTGCTTTGCCGGTACCAACGCGCTGACGCTGGGCGAGTTCTACAACCGTCATCACAGCACAGCCGTCAACAACTCCACCGTAAAGCCGGATGAGACCCTCGACAAACTCATTGAAGCGTCCCGCGTCGCCGTGACCAAGGAGGATCAGAAGGTGGCCTACGACGCCATTCAGGTGTATGAAAACGAACAGGTGCCGGTCATTCCCATGTTCTACATTCCCTCCTGGGTCGTAACCTCCAAGCATCTGGACATGCAGGGGAATCCTGTGGGCAACGATCAGTTCTCCTACCGGAAAAACATTTTGGATTGGACCACTGACCGGGAAGACCGCACGCTGTACACCAACACCGGCGCCGTCAACGCGCTGGAGCATCCCGCCACCAACCCCGGTTTGTTCTGGCATCAGGAAATCGTGTTTGACCGTCTCCTGAACGCGGACGAAAGCCTTGCGCCTACCGATGGTTCTTTGGCGGAGAGCTATGAGGTTTCCGCGGACGGCAAAACCATTGCGTTTAAGATCCGCGAGAACGTCAAGTGGCACGACGGCGAGTCCTTCACAGCCGAGGATGTAGCTTGGACCTTCCGCTACTATCCCACCGTCCCCGGCGCGAACACCGTGATGACCGACGTGGTCAACGATGCCAAGTCCATCACCGTGGAAGGAAATACCGTGACGTTTGAATTCAACAACGCGCAGCCCAACGCCCTGACCATCTTCTCTCAATGGCCCGTGCTGCCCAAGCACAAGCTGGAAAGCGTCGCGCCGGAGAACTTCAGCGCGGACACCTTCTGGCAGATGCCCATCGGCACCGGTCCCTTCAAGGTGGAGACCGTCAAGCTGGGCGAGTACACGATCCTGTCCCGGAATGCGGATTATTTCATGCCTGGAACCGGCAATATCGAAAAGCTCTACCTGTATCCCTCCACCGATGCGGGTGATGAGAACCTAATCACCAACGCAAAGGCCGGGATGATCGACTATGCGTTCTGCAAGGATTCTACGCAGGTGCAGCAGCTGCTGGATATGTCGGATTACACGGTGTACACCGTGAACGTGACCTTCCCGCGTTACATCTTCGTGAACATGTTCGAACGCTGATCGGCGCTTTATCACTTGAACAACAGGGGGCTGGCAAACAGCCGGCCCCCGCCTTTCCTTCTATAATGGCGAGTGCAAATAGACAAATCGAAAGAAGGGAAGCCTGTGCTGAACTTTATCATCCGAAAGCTCCTGGGCATGATCCCCATGCTGCTGATCATTACCCTGCTGATTTATGCGGGGATTGAGCTGATGCCCGGTGATGTGATTGATTTTCTGATTCCGATGGATCAGCTTGCGGAGATGAGCCCCGAACAGATTGCTGCTTTTAAGGCAGCCAAAGGCTTAGACGGACCCATGATCACACGCTACTTCAGCTGGCTTCGAGGCGTTTGCACGGGGGATCTGGGGTATTCGCTGCAAAACAACATGCCTGTAGGTGTGCTGATGCTGCAGAAGCTGCCCGCTACCATCGAGCTGTCGCTGGCGGCACTGATCATTTCCTCTGTGCTGGGCGTTGCGCTGGGGCTGATTTCGGCCATCCGCAAGGGTAAGCTGGCGGATAACGTGCTGACTGTTGCCGGCATGATCGGCGTTGCCATTCCGCAGTTTCTGTTCGGCGTGTTCTGCATCATTTTGTTCTGCCTGAATCTGAAGTGGTTTCCCGTAGGACAGCGGGGTACGGCGGGACTGCTGGACGAGATGCACCATCTGTTTCTGCCGGCGTTTGTGCTCGGCATTTCCATGACGGCCGGCGTTATGCGCTATTCTCGTTCGAGCATGCTGGACTCCATGAACTGCGACTACGTCAAAACCGCACGCGCCAAGGGGCTGCCGGAGTGGAAAGTGAACCTGTTTCACGGTTTTCGCGTGGCGTGTACGCCTGTCATGGTGCTGATCGGCTTTCGACTGCCGATGCTCATCAGCGGCTCCATCGTTATCGAGAACATCTTCCAGTGGCCAGGCGTCGGCAAATGGTTTACGGACGCTGTAAAGACACAGAACACGCCCATCATTATGTCCGTCGGGCTGTTTATGGTGCTGCTGGTGCTGCTCTCATCCCTGCTGGTCGATATTATGACCGCAATTCTGGATCCGAGGGTGAAGCTGTCATGAAAAACAATATCAGACAAACGGCACTGGATCGCAAAATGGACAGGATTCGGGCACTGGAGGAGAGCGGACGTCTGTCCACAAGGCTGACCAGCCGAACGGCGCGCAAGCTGCTGTCCAACAAGCTGGCGGTGCTGGGCGCAGCGCTGTTTCTGGTGATCTGCGTTCTCTGCTTTGCGGCGCCGCTGTTTACAAGATGGCAGCCGGGGGCCATTTCTCTGCGGGAACGCATGGCGCAGCCCTCCGGAGAGCATCTCTTCGGAACGGATCAGATGGGGCGCGACGTCTGGGCAAGAATTCTGTACGGCGGCAGGATCAGCATCGTTGTGGGGCTGGGCAGCGCACTGGGCGCGGCCGTCATCGGCGTGACGCTGGGCATGTTCGTCGGCTACAAGGGCGGCTGGGCGGACCGGCTGATTCTCAAAATCTCGGATGTGTTCCTGTCCTTTCCGCAGATGGTGCTGATTATTATCATGGTTGCGCTGGTGGGGCAAAGTCTGCGGAACATGATCCTGATCTTTATCCTGACAGGCTGGCCAAGCATGTATCGCATGGCCCGCAGCAAGGTACTCTCGCTGAAGGAAGCGGAGTTTGTGCAGGCGCTGAACGCCTTTGGCATTTCTCCGATGAAGATCGCCTTCAAGCACCTTCTGCCCAACACCGTAGGACCGATCGTGGTGAACATTACCCTTTCCACCGCCATGTTCATCCTGCAGGAGGCATCGCTTTCCGTTTTGGGCTACGGCGTGCCGCAGGAGATCGCCACCTGGGGGAACATTATCAACGTAATCACCAACGCCGGAAGCATCCGTTACGACTGGCTGGGCTACTGGTGGATATGGCTGCCCTGCGCCGCCGTGCTGGTGCTGTTTGTGCTGGCCATCAACTTTATCGGCGACGGACTGCGAGATGCAAGCGACCCGACGCAGATCGGCTGAGGAGGATGCACTATGTCAGAAAGAACAGGCGACGTCGTGCTGAGCGTCAAGGATCTGCACGTCAGCTTTTATACCAATCGCCGCTGCAACAGGGTGCTTCGGGGCGTCAGCTTTGATATACGGCGCGGAAGGACGCTCTGCATCGTAGGAGAATCCGGCTGCGGAAAATCCGTCACGGCCAACGCTATCCTGCGGCTTCTGCCGGAGCTTTCGCGCATTGAACAGGGTTCTGTCACCTATTGGCGTGAAGGCGAAAAGGGGATTCGTCTGGATCAACTGAAAAAGAACGGCAGGGAGATGCGTGCGCTGCGCGGCAAGGACATTGCCATCATCTTTCAGGATCCCATGACGGCGCTGAACCCGGTATACACCGTGGGCAGGCAGATTCGTGAAATGATTCGGCAGCACAAGCGTGGTATGCGTCGGAAGGAGCTCCGGCATGAATCCGTTCAGGCGCTGGCAGCCATGGGGATTCCCGCGGCGGAGATTCGCGACGGAGAATACCCCCATCAGTTTTCCGGCGGCATGCGCCAGCGGGCAATGATCGCCATGGCCATGTCATGCGATCCGAAAATTCTGCTGGCGGACGAGCCCACTACCGCGCTGGACGTTACCATCAGCGCGCAGATCTTCGAGCTGATGAATGCGCTGAAGCGGGAGCATGGAACGGCTATCGTAATGATTACCCACAACATGGGCGTGGTAGCTGAAATGGCGGACGATGTAGCCGTCATGTATATGGGCAATATCGTAGAATACGGAAGCGTAGAGGATGTTTTCGTTCATCCCATGCATCCCTATACCCGCGCGCTGCTGCGCTCCATTCCGGTGCTGGGCAAGGGAAAGGATCAGCAGCTGGAGCCTATTCGTGGCATGACGCCCGATCCCTTCCACAGGCCAAAGGGATGCCAGTTCTGTCCGCGCTGCGATTTCGCGACCGAGCGCTGCGAAAAGGAAATGCCGCAGGAGGAGTGGCTTTCTTCGGGACATTATGCACGCTGCTTTCATATCGGGGAGGGAAGCGTCAATGGAAAATAAGGAAGTATTGCTGCGGGTACGAAACGTAAAAACCTATTTCCCCATCCGCAAGGGCGTTGTCAAGCGGACGGTCGGCTATGTTCGGGCAGTGGACGATATTAGTTTGGATGTATATCGCGGGGAAACGCTGGGGCTTGTGGGCGAATCGGGCTGCGGCAAGACCACGCTGGGAAAATCCATCCTTCAGTTAGTGCCCGTGACGGACGGAAGCATGGAGTATCGGTTTCAGGACGGGTGGAAGGATCTGCGTAAGCTGTCCCGTAAGGAGATGGACAACGCCCGTCAGAAGATTCAGATTGTATTTCAGGATCCCTATTCCTCCCTGAACCCTGCGTTCACCATTTACGGCTCCCTGGAGGATCCGCTGATCAAATTCGGCATGAAAAACCGTCAGGAGAGGATAGAGCGGATCGCCGGGCTGCTGGAGGACGTGAACCTTCCGCGGGAATACATGACCCGCTATCCCAACGAGTTTTCGGGCGGACAGCGCCAGCGCATCGGTATCGCGCGAGCACTCTCCGTCAATCCGGAGCTGATCATCTGCGACGAGGCGGTATCTGCGCTGGACGTGTCCATTCAGGCGCAGGTACTCAAGCTGCTCAATAAGCTCAAGGACGAGCATGGGCTAACCTATATTTTCATCACCCATGACCTGTCGGTGGTGGAGTATCTGGCCGACCGGATCGCCGTCATGTATCTCGGACGTATTGTAGAGCTTACGGACTCGGGCGAGCTGTTCGGCAACACGCTGCATCCCTATACGCAGGCGCTGCTCAGCGCCATCCCCGTGGCGGATGTGCGAAAAAAGAAAAAGCGCGTTCCTCTGCAGGGCGACGTCCCGTCGCCGGCCAAGCCGCCCGAGGGGTGCACCTTCCATCCAAGATGCCCGCGCTGCACGGAGCGCTGCCGAAAAGAGCGCCCCGAATTGCGGGAATATACTGTCAACGGAATCAGTCATTTTGTTGCCTGCCATCTGGCGGTCGCTCCGGCAGCAGATGGATGAACTCACTGATCCGGCAAAAATACGGCATGAGATTTCAGGGGGTATATGCCTCCCGGCAGAGCCGTGTGAACAGTGGGGCAGTTGTTCCGTCATAAAAAACTTTTTCACTCGTTAGCCCAAACAAACGCAGATAAGGCTTGCGTGCCGAAACCTACAGTTGGCAGAAAACCATCAACATGGCAACGGCCATCGAGAGTTAGCTGACTTTCATCACCAGGCTGTCGAGCCCCTTTTTCGACAGCCTGGCGTCACGAATTACGTGACGGTTGTCTTTGAAACAATCATGGCGGTTCACTTTTGATAAAAAACAGTCGTTTCGGGGTTTACACCGCAACGACTGTTTTTACACCGCAAAGGCATACTTTTTAATTTTGCCTATTCCTTGTATCAATCTCGGTAGGATTATTTCTCATTCTGTACCTTCCGCTCAATACGCAGAATAATCGCGCCTCATCTTTCCTTCATTTCTTCCCCAAACAGCGCCTGGTACAGCTCCGCCGGCCTTTCCAGCATACGGCCGCCCTGCGCGCCCTCGGCGATCATCTGCCGCAGCGCGCCGTTTGGATAGCCCCACAGCGCGGCGATAAAATCACACCCGGCGGCGCGCGCCATATCGAAGCCGGGCTTGAGATCATCCACCACCAGGATGTCGGCAGGCGTCAGATCAAACTGCTGCATCAGCCGCTCCAGCGGCTCGGGGCTGGGCTTTTGATGCTCCGCCCCAATTTCCCAGCCCAGCACGGTGTTTGGCTCGGACAGGCCCGCCGCGGCATAATCCCGGCGGATATAGCGCGCATAGGAATGTGACACCACGCACACCAGCCCGCCCTCCGCGCGCTGGCGGCGGATGATCTGCGGCAGACCATCAAAAAACTCGGGCACGCGCTGCTGCATAAACTCCTTCCAGTTATCATCCTGAAGCTGCATTTCCTCGGGCGTAAAATGATACACATCGCGGCAGGTTTCCATAAAGCGGGATTCAAACCACAGGCGGATAAACTCATCCCGCGTGGCCGGGGTCAGCTGCGGGCGCAGGCGGCGCATGGTTTCCACATAAGCGGGATAATGCACCGTGGGCGTGCTCTGCACGGAGGTGTCATCATGATCCAGAACCAGGCAGCGGTAGCGCGTCATACGTTATCTCCTTTTCCACTTTCGGGCGCGGCAGGCAGGCACAGCGTAATGCGCGTGCCCACACCCTCGCGCGTAATCACATCAAAATAGCCGTTGTGCGCATCGGCAATCCACTTGGCGATGGACAGCCCCAGTCCCGTGCCGCCGGCACGGGAGCGCGCGCGGTCGGAGCGGTAAAAGCGCTCAAAAATATGCGGCACATCCTGGGCGCTCATGCCTGCGCCGTTATCCTGCACAGACAGGCAGCTTTCGCCTTTCTCATTGCGGAAGGCACGCAGGGTAATGCGCTCGTCCTCGGGCGAATAGCGCATGGCGTTATCTGTCAAAATGCGCGCAGCCTGCTTGATCATGCCTTCGTCGCCCTGGGCATAAACAGGCTCGGAATCCGGCATCACAAAGGTGCGGGCGGGCGCAACCATGCGCATTTCCTCGCAGGTTTCCTGCATCACCGCCGTCAAATCCACACGCGATATCGTCAGCGTCTGTCGGCCGCTATCGCCCCTGGCCAGAAACAGCAGCTGCTCTACCAGCCGCTGCATGCTGTCCGCTTCCTTTAAGATGGCGGCGATGGACTCGTCGCGCACCTTCTCATCGTTCTTGCCCCAGCGATCCAGCATTTCGGCATATCCGCGTATCACGCTGATGGGCGTGCGCAGCTCATGCGAGGCATCGGATACAAAGCGTGTTTGTTGGCGATATGCCTCCTGCGTGCGGCGAAGCAGCCCGTTGACCGCCTCCTCCATGCCTTTGAGATCGCGGTCGCCCGTCTCGATGCGCGCGTTGTCCACGCCGACGTTGACCTGCGAAATGGCTTCCTCTAAGTCATGATACTTTCGGGTATCAAACGTTTTGTCCAACGATTGCGCCGTCTCGGCCATGCGTCGAAGCGGAGTCAGCAGGCGCTCAGCCCTGCGCCGCCCTGCGCCATATTGACACAGAATCATCAAAAACTCAGCGCACAAAAGAGCGATAAACATCCAAGCGACACGCATGCAGTAATCCCCTGCGATGACTACATGGCTTTCCTGCTGCGTGGGCGCGCGGAAGGAATATACCGTCGTAGCCGGCTTGGTATACCAGGGCACATCGCTGCTGATCTGCACGCTGCGCCAGATGTTGGGCTGCCAAGCCGCGCCCAGGGCAGCCTTTTCCTGATAATAGCACCAGCCGCCCAGCGCCAAAGCCAACACCAGCAGGTTTACCCAGAACAGCACCGTGATCAACCGCCAGGTAAAGCTGCGGTTGATGCGCGCGGCGGTGGAGGTCATGCGTCGAGTTTCAGACATGGCTGTCCTCCGCCTTCATCACATAACCCACGCCACGGATGGTATGCAGGGTTTTTACATGATGCGTTTCGTCAATCTTCTGCCGCAGGTAGCGGATATAGACGTCCACCACGTTGGTTTCACCCAGATAGTCATAGCCCCACACGGTGGACAGCAGCGTTTCGCGCGACAGCACGATATCCTCGTTTTCCATCATGTATTGCAGCAGTTGAAATTCGCGCCCCGTCAGCGTAACCTCCTGCCCGTTAACGGTTACGATATGGCGCAGGGGATCCAGCGCCACCGGCCCCACCCGCAGCACATCGGCGGCAGGCGCGGCTGCCTTGCGGCGCAGCGCCGTGCGAATGCGTGCCAGCAGCTCCTCAATGGCAAAGGGCTTGGTGATGTAATCCTCCGCGCCCGCATCCAGCCCTGTCACCTTATCCATCACCGCATCGCGCGCGGTCAACAAAATGACGGGCGTTTGCTTTTCGCGGCGCAGACGGCGCAGCACCTCCAGTCCGTTCAGGCCGGGCAGCATGATATCCAGCAGGATCAAATCATACATGCCCCGCAGCGCCTCGTCCAGCCCCTCGCGCCCGTCAAAGCGCTTGGCCACAGCGTAACCCTCGTGCTGCAGCTCCAGCTCCACAAAGCGCGCCAGCGACTCCTCATCCTCAATCAGCAAAATGCTCTGCTGCATGCAAAATATCTCTCCCTATACAAAATGGCGTTGGAATTTTCTTCCAACGCCGAATGTTTGAGGTTTACTTATTTTCGTCGGAATCCGTATCCTTGTGTTCATCCTCATGGACAACCTTCACGGGCGTGACGTTGACGACGTTGTTGACAAAGTCCCCCGCCTTGTCCATGGCCTGGTTTACATCATCGTCGATGCGCAGACCCTTAACGGAATAGCGGTAGCCAAAGATCATAGCGATCAAGGCCGCGGCAATCACCCACCAGAACATGAACGCCACCAGCAGGATAACCACCGTCATGGACAGCTCCATGCGGGTTTCGCCGCCCTTTTTAATCTGCACGGTAACGGCGTTGCACTTGCGAATAAAGCGGCCCAGGCCGCGCATCAGCTGGGAGATAACGCCCTCGCCGCGCTTTTTGCGCTCAGCGCGGGGCTTTTCCTCGGTCTTGGGGCGGGTGGTATATTCCGCCTGCTTTTCCTCGTTCAGACGGCCTTCGCTTTCCAGCATCAGCAGCGCATCTAACAAATCCCAATCGCACGCTTCCAGCGCGTCGCGCGCCTCCTCATAGGATACGTTCGCCTTCGCGCGCAGCTTTTCCACCATTTCAAGATGATCCATCTGTGATTCCTCCATGTCGTGTATTTTTTGAGTACGGTGGCAGTATACTGCTGGAAGATTAGACCGTCCTTTTGCGAAAATGAGAAAGGGATTAGAATTTGGAAATACGCTCTAAACCGTTATTATTTAGCCGCCACAACATCCTGCGCGTAGAACAGCTTTTCCTGGGTTTGCAGGCCAGCCTTGCCATCCACCTTCAGGCCGTTGCGCAGCTGAAAATCACGCACGGCGTTTTCAGTCGCCTTGCCATAGATGCCGTCCGCCTCGCCGTTGAGGTAGCCCAGCTCGATCAGCCGCGCCTGCAGATTGCGCACGCTGGTGCCCGTGCTGCCCTTAGTAAGCAGATACAGCCGGGGTGTGGGGGTGGCGGCGGCAGGCGCCAGAGTGGGCGCCAGGGTAGGCGCCGGTGTGGGCGTAGCCGTCATATACGGGGTGGGCGTATGCAGCGTCTCGTAGGGAATGGGCGTAGCGCCGCTGGCCACGACCGCGCCGTTAGCCACCATGACCATGTAGACGATCAGCGTTTTGAGGATATCCACGGCGTATTCCTCTCCTTTCGTTCAAGTCAAAGACTGGGGATTAGATATCGATAAACTTGCGGAACTCTGGCAAAATACCAATGCCATCGGGATAGTGCGCCGCAAACTGCGGCACTGCGTGGCTGGGGAAGGAATTGCCCTCGATAAAGCGCGGGCCGTCGGCCGTAATGGCCACATCCCAGGCCACAAAGCGCACCTGCGGCACCTTGTGCATGGCCTGCAGGCACATATCCATGGCTTCTTTAAAATAGGGAATAGTAAAGCCCACGATGGGCGTGCCAGTGATGGGATGCTTGTCATACACGTTGCCCGCCTTATCGGCAGCCACAGTCAGCAGCTTGCCGGTAGCCAGATCCACGCGCGCGGCCATGCCGCCCTGATCCACATTATCCATTACCTTGCCGTTGCCGATGCGCAGGAAGGCGTATACCACACCCTCGCGCTTATCGCCAAGCAGGGTGGCGATGCGCACGGTATTGACCGAGGTTGGGCACAGGCGGGACATTTCGGGATGCTGCACCAGCAACTCCTCCAGCAGTCCTGCGCCCTGCCCGCGCAGGCTATTAAGAAACGCGGGTATATCCTTTTCCCAATCGGCCTTGTTATACTTGACGATGCCCACGCCGCTGGAGCCCTCCAGGGGCTTAAAGAGCACGGCGGGCAGATCGCTAAGAAACTCCGCCAGCGCGTCCACCGTCAGGCTGTCGTCCACCTTGATCCACTTGCGGCCAATATAGGGCGCAAACAGGGTATTGAAGGTGGTTTTATCATCAAAATAGTGCCAGTAGGCCTTATCGTTCATGCGGCGGACAATATTATTGGAGATACCGCGGGTAATGACGGTGCGCCGCTGCGCATCGTTCAGATTGTACATGGCGGCGATTTTATAATCCATGTAGCCCGCGTTGTAGCGCAGCGCGCAGCGCAGCATGTCCTGCATCAGCCAGGCGCGGCTTTTGCCGGTTTTTTCATGCAGCATATCGGCGGTCTGGCGCATTTTTTTCCAGTCCATTTTCATGGCGCGCTTGACCGCGTAGCCCAGTTTGCTCATTGCCAGGGCACCTTCTTTCAATCTTTACGCATTGCTTACACGTTGAAGCGGAACAGCGTCACATCGCCGTCCTGCATCACATAATCCTTGCCCTCGGAGCGGATCAGCCCCTTTTCGCGGCAAGCGTTCATGCTGCCCAACTGCTTAAGGGTTTCAAAGGGCACAATCTCGGCGCGGATAAAGCCACGTTCAAAGTCCGTATGGATCTTGCCTGCCGCCTGGGGCGCCTTGGTGCCGCGCTTAATCGTCCAGGCGCGGCATTCATCCGAGCCGGCGGTCAGGAAGGAGATCAGCCCCAGCAGATGATAGCAGGCGGTGATCAATGTGTCCAGACCGCTTTTTTCAATGCCCAGCTCCTCCAGGAACATGGCCCGCTCATCAGCCTCCATGCCGGCGATTTCCTCCTCGATCTGGGCGGAAATAGCCACGCACTCGGCATGCTCCTGCCTGGCGATATCGCGCACGGTACGTACCAGGGGGTTGGTATCGATACCGTCCAGCGCATCCTCGGCGATGTTAGCCACATAGATTACGGGCTTGTCCGTCAGCAGGAACCAGCCGTCCACGATGGCCTGCTCGTCCTCGGTCAGCGCGCAGGTGCGGGCAGGCTTGCCCGATTCCAGATGCGCGTACAGCTTTTCAGCCGTTTCGGCCTCGGCAGCGTATTTCTTATCGCCGGTTTTGAACAGCTTGCGCGCCTTATCCAGGCGCTTTTCCACCGTCTCCATGTCGGCGAAAACCAACTCCAGGTTAATTGTCTCGATATCGCGCGCGGGATCAACCGAGCCGTCCACATGGATGATATTATCATCCTCAAAACAGCGCACAACATGCACGATGGCATCGCACTCACGGATATGGGACAGGAACTTGTTGCCCAGGCCCTCGCCGTGGCTGGCGCCCTTGACCAGGCCCGCTATATCCACAAATTCCACGCTGGCGGGCGTAACCTTCTTGGGCTCATACATCTGGGCCAGCACGTCCAGACGCTCATCCGGCACGGCTACCACGCCGGAGTTGGGTTCAATGGTGCAGAACGGATAATTAGCGGCCTGCGCGCCCGCATTGGTAATGGCGTTAAACAGGGTGCTTTTGCCCACATTGGGCAGACCAACGACGCCTAACTTCATCTTAAAAACGTCCCTTCGCATCAGTATCGTATGGAAACGTTCCTATTATACCTGTTTGCGGCGCAAAATGCAACTTTCCAACATGTAAAAAGGAAAATGCTGTATCGCCGCTATTGCCGCGGCAGGAATAATTTGTTATACTGGTGTGGGATGAAAAAGGGCGCTTCTTTCGTCTTTATAGATGAAGACCCCTTTGGGAGGTATTTACCATGAAGAAAAAGCTTCTTGCCCTGCTATTGGCAGCCGCGCTGCTGTTAAGCCTGTGCCCGCTGGCTCTGGCTGAGTTTTACGCAGAGGTTTACAACACTGAATCCTTGAACATCCGCTCCGGCCCTGGCAGCAGCTATAGCTGGCTGGGCGCTGTGCCCCTGGGCGAGCGCGTGCGCGTGGTGGGTGAAAGCGGCAACTGGTATCAGGTGATCACCTTGGATAACCGGCTGACCGGCTACATGAGCAAGAACTTTCTGCGCGTGGTGGGCGGCTCCTCCAGCACCGAGCCCATCAGCGCCAGCAGCACGCCCTTCGCCGTGGTGTATAATACTGATACGCTCAACCTGCGTTCGGGCCCCGGCAGCGAGTACACCTGGCTTGGCCAGGCCAACCGCAACGACTGGGTGGGCATCGAGGGCGAATCGGACAACTGGTATCAGGTGCGGCTGTATTCCGGCGCGTATCAGGGGCGCACCGGCTACATGAGCAAGAATTTCCTGAAAACCGTATCCGGCGCATCCTCCAGCACCGCCACGGTAAAAAATCCTGCGGGAACGCGATTTTTGAATCTGCGCGAGGCTCCCAGCTACACTGCCAATGTGTTGGGCATCTTCTATAACGGCGCCACCTGCCAGGTCATCAACCGGCAGGCGGACGGCTGGTGGTATGTATCCGTCAATCTGAACGGCTCCCCGCTGTACGGCTATTTCCGCAGCGAATACCTGGTCATGGGCGGCAGCAGCGCAGGCAGCATCGGCACCGCCTATGTGCGCACCAGCAACGGCGGCCGGCTGAACCTGCGCACCTATCCCGGCTCCGACGCGGGCGTGCTGGCGCAGATCCCCAACGGCTCTGCGCTGAGCGTGCTGCTCAAGGGCAACTACTACTGGATGGTCAGCTACAACGGCGAAATCGGCTTTGTGGATATCTCCTACGTCACCGAGCGCACCTCAAGCCTGCCCACCGCCGCTCCCAGCACGCCCAGTACCCCCACCACCACCGCGGGCACTGCGATTGTGCAGACGGGCAACAGCGGCAAATTGAACCTGCGCGAGCAGGCATATGCCAACGCGGGCATCCTGGGGCGCTACAGCAACGGCACCGCCGTGACTGTGCTGCAAAAGGGCGCTGCCTGGTCCTACGTGGAGGTCAAGGGGCAAAAGGGCTATATGATGTCCAAGTTCCTCAAGTTCACCTCCAGCGCCGCCGCCTCCCGCCGGGTATACAACCCCAACGGCGGTACCTATGTGAACCTGCGCTCCTCGCCCAACAAAACCAGCGGCAATGTAAATGTCCGCGTGCCTGTGGGCGCTACGGTATCGCTGCTGTCCTGGGGGGCGGAATGGTCGCAGGTATCCTATGGCAGCTATACGGGCTACATGATGAGCTGGTTCCTGAAATAAAGCCTTCATATAAAATCTTCACTGCAAAACAAAAGCCGTGCGCATGGTTCATGCGCACGGCTTTTTGATTGCTTTCCATTCACTTTTCGGCGTTTTCCAGGGGGAAGGTAACCTCCCAGCTTCCATGAATCACCTGGCCGGAAACGAAGTAATAAGCGTTCATGGTACATGCCGAGAGCTGCGACAGCGGCACATCAAAGATCGCCTCGCTGTATGCATCGCCAAGCGCCTTATCCATGAAAAAGTCAAAGCTCACCGGCGCACCGATCGTTTTGCCATCTTCCGCCGTCCAATACACATCGCCATGCTGATCGGCATTCTTTACATCCGTAAAGTGCAGCTGCACGCGCGCCTTGCCATCCACCTCACCCACGGCGGTCAGCTCCACGCCGGGATAAATCTGATAGGGCTGCGTCTGCGGCAGCAGCGCCGCGGCAAGCTGCGCCGGGTCTATCTCATCTTCTTCAGTGCCGCCCCAGCCGCGCAGCTTTGTTTCCGGCACCTGCTGCGTGGTGTATACAGTCAGGCGTGCAATCTCGGAGGGGGGAATTGCCGCGCTGCCTTCCGCCCTGCTTCCCAGCGCCTTATTCAGGGTAAAGGTGATCTTATCGCCCGCGATCTTTTTGCCATCCAGCCGCCGCATTGTAAGCAGGAAGGTCGCCGTGCGCGTGCCGGGCTCATAATCCACGCAGTCACAGTCTGCCTCCATAGACCAGGAAGCATGGATGGAATAGCTTTCAAACAGATCGGCATCCTGCGACAGGCGGTCGCCTGTCAGATCCTGTAGGGTAAAATAAATCTGGGCGGTATCATCCTGCGCATAAGCGCTGATCACCTCCATGCGAATACCCTGATCCTCGCAGCTCATGCGCACCGAGCGGAAATACTGTGCCGTGGCGGGCGACACGCGATACAGCAGCTCATACACTGCCGGCACGCCATCCGCCAGCGCAGGCAGGGTTAGCGCGGCACACAGCACCAGTGCCGCGCACAGCAGCGCCGTGCGGCGCATTGTTCTATGCCCTGCGGCAGGCGCAAAGTGAACCCCGGTCTGCGCGCAGAAGCGCTGCTTGATATGCTGCAAATTCTGCTTGTTCATCATTTTTCTCCTTTATAATTCGTCCATATTCAGCTGTGCGCGCAGCCTGCTCCGCGCACGATAAAGGCGGTTCTGCACCTGGCGGGATGTAATGCCCAGCGCCAGGGCAATCTCGCGCGGCTTCTGATCGCCCAGATACCGGCGCAGCAGCATATCCTGCTCTTCTTCCGGCAGGGTATGCAACGCCGCCGTCAGCTCCTGCCGCGTCTCAGCGGACAGCGCCTGCGCGCTGATATCCAGTGTCTGCGCAGCCAGCCCTTCTTCCATCGGCACTGTGCGGCTGCGCATCAGGCTGCGATACCTGTCCATCGCCCGGCTGCGCGCCACCATGCACAGAAAAGTTTTCAGCGTGCTGCGCGAAGAATCATAGCGTTCCGGATACCGCCACAGGTAAACGAAGGCATCAGCCACGCACTCTTCAACATCCTGCGTGCCGCCGCTTTTGCTTAAAACAGCCGCGCACACGCGCCACAGCAGCCGGGAATAGCGGTTGATGATAACCTCCATCGCCGCCTCATCCCTGCTTTGCACGGCGCGGCTCAGCTCCGCATCCGTCAAACGGCTCACTTCCTCTCCTGATTTGATCGACCGGTCGCTAATAGTACGCTGAAAAGAAGAAAAACGCTTACAAAAAAGCTGCCGATGAACGGCAGCATCCAAATTCAATCATTCCGCTATGCCCAGGATTCCGCGCAGGTTGCCGCCCAGGATCTTCTCCTTGCAGGTCTCGGATACATCCATGGCAAGCACCGCCTCGATGCCCTGGCGAATCTTCGCCACGTCATTATAGGGAAAGTCCAGGCCAAAGAGGATGCCGTTCTCCCCCGCCATGCGCACGGCCAGCGCGCGCTCCTCCGGGCTGAGATACCATAGATAATTGCGCTCGGTTTCAAAAATGCTGGTAAAGCCGCCGTATACCTGAGGATGCTCCTTATCATGGTCGTTATTAGCCAGCACAGCCAATGCGGGGCGCACAAAGCTGTAGCCGCCGATATGCTCCATGCTGAAACGCAGCTTGCGGTAATGCCAGGCGATTTCATCGAACAGCAGCACATCATAATGGGCGATGCGGTCGAAATGCACGCCGGTATGGAAGCTGAGGAACAGCCCCAGCTCCTCCGCGCGGGCGTAAACCTCGCGCGCCTCGGGGCCAAAGACATGGAAATGCTGATACGCCGGGTGCAGCTTAATGCCTCTGAAACCCAGCTGCGCAATTTCATCCACCTGCTCCTGCAAATGCCCGCGCGCAAAATCAATCACGCCAAAGCCAAATAGCCGGTCGCCATGCGGCACGATTTCATCATGCAGCCAGCGGCTTGGGGAAATATCCTGCCGGTGCATCTGCGCAGGAAAGGGCGCGAAGGCCACGCACTGCTCAATGCCGCAGGCATCCAGCGTGCTCAAAAGGTGCGCTATGTCGCCCGCAGGCCGTACCTGGGTGGGAAAAAGATGGGCGTGGTGCGCTGTAATCCGCATGGCTTTGTCCTCCTGATCGTGCTGAAGGTATGATAGCATGAATCCTGCCCAAAAGCAAACCCCAGACGCACGTTTACCAAAACCAAAAACCAGCTGCAATGCAGCTGTTTTTTGTCCTCCTCCTCCACCGCCGTACCTCCTAGGGATTATTTTCTGTCGCCAACCACGCCCCTTGTCTCATTGTAGCTGCGCACGATGTCCCGCAGCGTCTCAAAGTGTTCAAAGTCCTGAGAATAAACGATATTGATCTCGCGCATCATGCTCAGGTTCTCGATGGGCAAGACTGCAATTTTCTTCTTTTTCAGCTCATCCATGCAGGCGCTTTTGGCCAGCACGGACACGCCGAAATCGCGGCGGATCAAATCCTTGATCGTGGCGATGTTGTCGATTTCCATGATCACATTAAAATCGTCGATGCTCATATTCTGGCTTTCCAGCGAGGATACGAACAGGTTGCGCGTGCTGCTGTCGGGCAGGCGCAGGATCATCTTTTCCTTTTTGAGGGCGCTGATGGTCACCATGCTCTGCTTGGCCAGGCGATGGTTGGGCGATACCGCCAGCACCAGGCAGTCGGTATCCAGCATCAGATAGCGCAGCGAGGGGTGGTTGAGCTTGCCCTCCACGATGGCAAAATCCAGCTCATAGTTTTTCACCTTGTCGTACAGGTTGCTCAGCGTATCGGTGATGATCTTGACCGTCACGCCCTCGTGGTTGTTTACATACTTGGCCAGCGCCTCGGAAATAGCGTTGCTCTCGGCCGTATGAGTGATGCCCACGGTCAATTGCGTCAGCTGCCGCTTTTCGCTGGTCAGGTCGCGCTGCAGGTTGTTATACAGCGACAGCATGCGCTTGGCATACTTGATGGCCGTTTCGCCCTCATGGGTGATGCGCAGTTCGTTATTGACGCGCTCAAAAATGCGGATGCCCAGCTCGCCCTCCAGCGCGCGGATATGCTGGCTGACCGCCGGCTGCGTCAGGGATAATTGCTCGGCGGCGCGGGTATAGCTGCCCGTCTCGGACACCTTAATCAGGGAATACACCTTGGGATCAATCACAAGCATAGCCTCTCAGTCATCACAATCGCTGATAACACAGCGCGTGCAGGATTGGAAATTATTATATCACACCTTTGCGCTTTGCGCCATCCCCGCCACAGGCTGATCGCTCAAAAGATCGGCGTGCTGGCGCATGAAGGATGTAAAGAACGCGATGGCCGTAACACAGCAGATCACATCAGCGATAGGCGTAGCCCATACGATGCCGTAAATGGGCATCGCGTTGTTGAGGATGAACATCAGCGGGATATCCACCAGACCCTTGCGCAAGATGGCCAGCAGGAAAGACTTCATGCCCTTGCCCGTCGCCTGGAAGAACGATATGAAGGCATAAGCGCAGGCCGAGAAGGGGCCGCCCAGGGACAGGATGCGCAGGAAGCGCGCGCCATAAACCACCGAATCCGAGCCGTGCTGGATGAATATGCCAATCAGCTGCCGGCTGAAGCACAGGCTGACCGTCATGCACAGCGTGGCCATGGCAACCGAGGCCAGCGTGGAAATCAGCACGGTGGAGCGCATGCGGCGGTGGTTGCCCGAGGCGTAATTGTAGCCAATCAGCGGCAGCACGCCCTGCGCCATGCCGCGCACGATGCAGTGCGCCAGCATGTTCACCTTCTTGGCCACGCCGATGCCCGCCTGCATGGCCGTGCCCGCCAGGGACATCAGGTTATCCAGCACCGCATAGGAGATGTTTTCAAACAGCGTCATCAGGCAGGCAGGCAGGCCGGTGCTCATCACGTCGGCCGGGATGCGGTCATCCAGCATCCTGCGGGAGGGCGCAAAGCGCATCACCGAGCGGTCGCGGTTGCGGGCGATCACCCATACAAAGTAGCCTGTAGCCAGCACATTGGACAGCGCCGTGGCGATGGCTGCACCCAGGGTTTCCTGTCCCCTGGGCAGGATCACAAACATGAACAGCGGATCCAGCGCCATGTTGAGGATGCCGCCCAGCGTAATGCCGACGCTGGATTGCAGCGAGTGCCCCTCGGCACGGATCAGATGCGCCAGCAGCGTGTTCATCGCCGTGCAGAAGCCGCCGAGCACCACCGTGCAGACCAGGTATTCCACCGCGTAGGCGTGCACCGTGGGATCAGAGCCGCCCAGCAGGTTGATAAACGTATCGCGCATCAGGTAGGCAGCCAGCGAATACAGCAGCGTCACCGCAATGCAGCCCCACAGGGCAAAGGCCGCCGTGTGCCTGGCGCGCTCCGGGCTGTGCTTGCCCAGCGCACGGGAAATAACGCTTGCGCCGCCCACGCCGAACAGGTTGGAGATGGCCGACAGGAACATGAAGGCCGGCATGCACACCGTCACGGCGGTAATCATCGCATCGCTGCCCGTCAGGCCGATAAAGAAGGTATCGGCCATGTTGTACACCACCAGGATGATCTGTCCGATCACCGTGGGCAGCGCCAGCTTAAAAATAGCCTTGGGTACCGGGCAATGCTCAAACAGCTCTTTCTCGCTCGACTGATCCTTCATCGTCTTCTCCTTCGGCGGGTACAACCGCCACATGCTCAAACAAAATCAAAAATACAACCGCTGCCGTCCATGTCCCGCCGCTGAGCAGCGTCAGCAGGATATACCCGGTTTTCAGCGTCATCCGCCAGGGCGCCTCCCAGCACAGGCCAAAGGCCAGTGCGCACGCAGCTGCGCCCAGCAGCCCATGCCACAGGGCAGGCAGCCCTGGCACAAAGTCCAGCGCAAGGGAAGCCAGCAGGCACCAGCCAAACAGCATGGCGTCCGCCGCCAGCATCATGCCCAGGCCGCGCTGGCTGCGGATGCTGCGCAGTAACCCGCCAGGCAGGCATGGCCCAGCTTGCAGGCTGCGGGCAATCTGTCCGCGTTTTGCAGGCAGTGCGGCGTAGCGCCCGACCTGCCCCAGCATGCTCCGCGTCACCGCGCCTTGCCCCCTTCGCTTTGAATTGCCGCCATTATAGACATCCTGCGGCAGAATATCAAATAATGTTTCGATATCGTTGGATTACAAAGTCTTATAAGCCCGGCAAGTACGGAAGCCAAAGTGCGCGAATCTAATTGAATAAGGATAGAAACTGGAATTGCACCTCAAAACGTTTGCTGGAGCATGGCCGTTTTTTTCATTGATGCGATAAATTTTTCTTATCGGGCGCGATTGCAGAAAGCCATCGGCGCAGATGAAAATTCCGCTTGCATTTTTCGCTTTCCAGGTGCTAAAATACACACCGAAACGATACACGCAGTATGCCGCTGCTGATACGACACGGAGCGCTGCGGCTGTATCGCGGGTTGTGTTTTCCTGCCCTGCCGCAAACGCGGCAAGGGCTTTTTTATTAAAGGAGGAAGCATCATGGAAACACAATCCAACGCATTTCTGGGCATGGAAAAGGTAAGCAGGCTGATGCGCAAATTCGCGCTGCCCTGTGTGATATCGCTGCTGGTAGGCGCGCTGTATAATATTGTGGATCAAATCTACATCGCCAACGCATCCTACCTGGGCTCCTACGGCAACGCGGCCAACACGGTGGTGTTCCCGCTAACGGTGATCGCACTGGCCATCGCCACCATGCTGGGCGACGGCTGCTGCGCCTTCGTCAGCCTCAGCCTGGGCGCCCAAAACCAACAGGACTCGCACAAGGGCGTGGGCACAGCCATCGTGGCGCTGATTGCCAGCAGCCTTGTGCTGACGGCGATTTACCTGATCTTTTTAGAGCCGATCGTGACGATGTTCGGCGCGCGGGTCAATGAGGAAACCTTCCGGCTGAGCAAAGAATACTTTTTCTATATCGCCCTGGGCGTGCCGTTTTACATGTTCGGCCAGGCGCTTAACCCCATCATCCGCTCGGACGGCAGCCCCAGATTCGCCATGATCACGCTGCTTTCGGGCGCGATTCTCAACTGCATTCTCGATCCCATCTTCATCTACACCCTGCACTGGGGCATGATGGGCGCGGCGGTAGCCACAGTCATCGGGCAAATCGTATCGGCCGTGCTGGCGCTGATTTACCTGTTCCGCATGAAGGCCGTGCGTCTATGCCGCAACAGCTTCCGCGTGGAAGGCCGTTTGCTGCGCCGCATGCTGGGGCTGGGACTGACGAGCTTCCTATCGCAGATTTCCATCGTGCTGTCCATGGCGGCGGTGCTGAACATGGTCAAAAAATATGGCGCAATGGACGCGATCTTCGGCCAGGAGCAATACGCGCAGATTCCCACGGCAGTGCTGGGTATCGTGATGAAGTTCTTCCAAATCATCATGTCCGTTTCCATCGGCCTGGCCGCAGGGTGCATACCGGTGGTCGGATATAATATGGGCGCGGAGCGCCGCGACCGCGTGGGCAATCTGCTGCGGCTGCTGACCTGGGCGGAGGCCATCGTCGGACTGGTCGCCACGGTGATCTTTGAGTGCTTCCCAAGACAGCTGATCGGCATCTTCGGCGCGGCGGAGGAAAGCGTTCACTATACCAATTTCGCCATCCGATGCATCCGCATTTTTCTGGCCCTGACCACGCTATCCTGTATCAATAAGGGCGCGTTTATTTTCCTGCAAGCCATGGGCAAGGCGGGGTTATCCACCGCGCTGTCCATGCTGCGCGAGATCGTGTGCGGCGTGGGGCTTCCGCTGCTGCTGCCGCTGTTCTGGGGGCTGAATGGCATCATCTTCTTCATGCCGCTTTCGGATATCATCACGGGCGTCGCGGCGCTGTATGTGATTATCTCGCTGTGCAGGCGTTTCAAGGCTCCCGCCGCGCAAAGCGCCTGAAATACCAAAGAAATACAATCAAATATTCGGATTCTGATTGACAGACGGCGCTTCGTCTGCTAAAATATCCGCATTACAGAGCAAGGGTGCTGTGCAAGGCGTTCCCATGCTCTGTTTTACTTTTTAAGGGAGGGTTTCCGGAATGAGCAAGTTCACCAAGGAAGATATCGTTCGTATTGTGCGGGAAGACGACGTGGAGTTTATTCGCATGCAATTTACCGATATTTTCGGCCAGCTCAAGAACGTGGCCATCACCGCATCGCAGATTGAAAAGGCCGTCAACAACGAAATCATGATTGACGGCAGCTCCATCGAGGGCTTTGTGCGCATTCAGGAATCCGACCAGTATTTACATCCCGATCTGGACACCTTCACCATCCTGCCCTGGCGTCCGCAGCACGGCAAGGTCGCGCGGCTGATCTGCGACGTATACAATCCCGACGGCACGCCCTTTATCGGCGATCCGCGCGGCGCGCTGCGCCGGATGCTCAAGAAGGCCGCCGATATGGGCTACAGCTTTAACGTAGGCCCGGAGTGCGAGTTTTTCCTGTTCCAGACCGATGAGGACGGCAAACCCACCACCACAACCAACGACGAAGCGGGCTACTTTGACCTGGGCCCACTGGATCATGGCGAGAGCACGCGCCGCGAAATCTGCATGGCGCTGGAAACCATGGGCTTTGAGATTGAAGCCTCCCACCATGAGGTGGCCGCCGGTCAGCACGAAATCGATTTCAAATACGCCGAGGCGCTGGCCGCGGCCGACAATATCATGACCTTCAAGCTGGCCGTCAAGACGCTGGCGCAGAAAAACGGCCTGCACGCCACCTTTATGCCCAAGCCCATCTTCGGCATCAACGGCAGCGGCATGCACACCAATATGTCCCTGTTCAAGGACGGAAAAAACGTATTCTTCGACGAGACGGGCGACAAGATGCTGTCCGCCGACGCTTATCACTTTATTGCGGGCCTGCTGCACCACATCGGCGGCATGACGGCCATCCTGAACCCGCTGGTCAACTCGTACAAGCGCCTGGTGCCCGGCTATGAAGCTCCCTGTTATACGGCCTGGTCGGCCTCCAACCGCTCGGCGCTGATCCGCATTCCCGCCGCGCGCGGGCAGGCCACCCGTGTGGAGCTGCGCTGCCCCGATCCTGCCTGCAATCCCTATCTGGCGCTGACGGTGTGTCTGGCCGCAGGCCTGGACGGCATTGAAAAGAAGATGACCCCGCCTGCCGAGATCACCGGCAACATCTTTGCCATGAGCCCCGCCGAGCGCGAAGCCAAGGGCATCCACAGCCTGCCCGGCACGCTGCACGATGCGGTCGCCGCCATGCAGAAGGATGAGCTGGTATGCTCCGCCCTGGGCGAACACATCGTCAGCCAGTACGTCGCTGGCAAGGAAAAGGAATGGGATTCCTACCGCACCCATGTGAGCAATTGGGAAATCGAAAAGTACCTCGTCACCTATTGACGCTTCCGAGGGCTTTGAATGAACCGCCTAATCGTCGCTTTTTCATCCGATACCGCCGCGCACCGCATCTGCGCATGGCTGGCACAGTCCGGGTTTCCCGCCCGGACTGTTTGCCGTACCGGCGCGGAAGTAGTGCGCGCCGTGCGCTATATGGGCGGCGGCAGCGTCATCTGCGCCGCGCGCCTGCCCGATTATACGGCGGATGAACTATACGACGATCTGGATGGTCAGGCTGATCTGCTGGTCATCGGCAAACCGGAGCAGCTAAGCGACTGCGAAAACCCCGCCATCCGCCGCCTGCCGCTGCCGGTCAACCGCTATCAGCTGGCCGAGGCCGCCGAGGCGCTGACGCAAGCGCAGCAGGCGCGCGCGCCCGCCAAACCCTCCCAGCAGGATCAGGAGATCATCCGGCACGCCAAGGCGCTGCTGCAATCCGCCCGCGGCATGGCCGAGCCCGAGGCGCACCGCTATTTGCAGCGCCGCAGCATGGAAGCGCACCGCAAAATGGCGGATACCGCGCGGCTGATCATCGCAGCGCTTGAGAAATAAGCATACGGTATATCAGGCGGAGCAATCTCGCTTCGCCTGTTTTTTTCATGCCCGCGTTATTTGTCAAAACCGGTTTACATCCTTTGCTTCGGGTGCTATAATGAAGCGCTGCTTTACCGGCAAAGGAGGAACTGCGTATGCCCGTGTCTCAAAAGCGTTCGCAGGTAATGGACTACATCATCGTGGCGGCGTTGGCCATGCTGATGGCGCTCAACTATCAGGTATTCATTCTCAGCAATGCCTTCGCCCCCGCAGGGCTGGGCGGCATCAACACGATGATTCAGTACGTGTTTAACTTCAGCGTTGGTTACATGTCGCTGCTCATCAACATTCCCCTCTTCGCCATGGCATTTTGGCGTGTTGACCGCGACTTCGCCCTGAAAACGCTGGTAAACGTGCTGGTTTTTTCCGGCACGCTGCTCTTGATGCAGAACAACATCATCGACGTTCGCCGCTTCATGTATCACACAAGCGACGGCCGCAGCACGATTCTTGCTCCCGTGGCTGCGGGCACCATCAACGGCTTTATCTTTGCCAATTCCATCAAGCATGGCGGCAGCACGGGCGGCATGGATTACGTATCGGCCATGATCCACAAAAGAAAGCCCGAGTTTTCCATGGTGCACATCACCTTTGCCATCAACCTGTGCGTAGCCGGCATTTCGTACTTTGTATACGATTTCAAGATTGAGCCGGTGATATTGTGCGTGGTCTACTGCTACCTGACCACCCGCGTGAGCGATCATATTCTCAAGGGCGGCAAGGAAGCCCTGAAGGTGGAAATGATTACCGCCCACCCCGACGAAATCACCCAGCACGTCATCCGCGATCTGCGCCACAGCGCCACCATTATCCACGCGGAAGGCGGCTATTCCCATCAGGGCAAAACCATGCTCATCTGCATCATCAACAAGCATCAGATTACCGAGTTTACCAAGATCATCAGCCAGTATCCCGATACCTTCGCCTGCGTTTCCAGCGTAAGCGAAACGCTTGGCAACTTCAAGAAAATTAAATAAGGAGTTCTCTATGAGACTGGATAAATACCTGAAGGTGTCGCGCATCATCAAGCGCCGCACCATAGCGAAGGAGGCTTGTGACGGCGGCCGCGTATCCATCAACGGAAAGGCTGCGAAGGCCGGAGCCGAAGTAAAGGAGGGCGACGTGCTGGAGATTCGCTTTGGCGCACGCCTGGGACGATATCAGATTACCGATGTGCGCGAGGTGGTGCGCAAGGAAAGCGCGGCGGAAATGTACCGCGTGCTGGAGGAGGATGAGGAAACCCTCCGGCAGAGGCAGTAACCATGCCGTATATTGACGTTCAATGTCTGACAAAGACCTTTACCGTCCGCAAAAAGCGAGACGGTCATTGGCTGCGCGAAAAAAGCACGGTCTGCGCGCTTGATCATGTTTCCTTCCAGGTAGAGCAGGGCGAGCTGCTGGGCTATATCGGCCCCAACGGCGCGGGCAAAAGCACCACGGTAAAGCTGCTGTGCGGCATCCTGACCGCCGACGATGGCACAGCCACGGTTGGCGGCCTGATACCCTGGCAAAGCCGTAAGCAGCACGCGCAAAGCATCGGCGTGGTGTTCGGCCAGCGCTCTCAGCTATGGTGGGACGTGCCGGTAATCGACAGCTATCAGCTGCTGCGCGATATCTACCGCGTTCCCGAACAAAAATACCAAAAACGGCTATATGAGCTGACCGACGCGCTGTCGCTGGGCGATTTTCTGCATACCCCGCTGCGGCTGCTCAGCCTGGGGCAGCGCATGCGCGCGGAGCTGGGCGGCAGCCTGCTGCATTCGCCCAAGCTTCTGTTCCTGGATGAGCCGACCATCGGCCTGGATGCGGTAAGCAAGCTGCAATTGCGCGATTTCCTGCTGAGCGAAAACCACGCGCATGGCACCACCATCATGCTGACCACGCACGATATGGAGGATATCTCGGCCCTGTGCCGCCGCGTGCTGGTGCTGGGGCACGGCAAAAAGCTGTTTGACGGCGAACTGCCCGCGCTGCTTGCGCGCTATGACACGATGCGCACGCTGCGTGTGCGCTATGCCGGGGAGATCACCCTGTCTGCGCTGCCGGAAAGCGTGCAGATCAGCCGCGACGGCGATTTCTATGTGCTGGCCTATCCGCAGCAGCAGGTACCCACCGATCATATCCTATCCCTGCTGCAAAGCGCCGGCCCCATTGCGGAGCTGACGCTGCACGAGCGCAGCATGGATCGCATGATCGCCGACATGTATCAGGAGATGGCGCTATGAAAACCTATTGGGCCGCTTTCCTGATGCGCGCCAAGATGGAAGCGCAGTATCGCGCCGCCGCCCTGAGCGGGCTGGCCACGCAGCTGTTTTTCGGGCTGATCCTGGTGTATCTCTATCGCGCGTTATACGGCGCGGGCGCCGCTTTGTCCGCACTGGCCTCCACAGCCACCTATGTATGGATTCAGCAGGCGTTTTTCCGCATGGTCTGCGCGGACGACAACACGCTGACTGCCGCCATTATCAAGGGCGATATGGCCTACCAGCTGGTGCGCCCGGTGGATCAATACAATTTCTGGTTTGCGCGCAACCTGGCCATGAAGCTGGTGGGCGCGCTGATGCGCGCCTTACCCTTGCTGCTGATTGCGGCGCTGCTGCCCACGGGCGTCGGCCTGTCCGCGCCTGCCAGCTTTGGCGCGCTGATGCTCTCGCTCCTGTCGCTCCTGCTGGGGCTTGTCGCCGTGACCGTGCTGTCCAACATCAGCGCAGGGCTGGTGCTGGTCACGCTGGACAACCGCGGAGTAAACGCGGTCATCACCTTTTTGATCCTGTTCCTGTGCGGCAACATCCTCCCGCTGACGCTCTTTCCCGACCGCTGGCAGCGCTTCATTCAATGGCAGCCCTTTGCGCAGATTTTGGACGCGCCCATTCGCCTGTACACAGGTAAGTACGCGCTGCGCGGCTTTCCGCAGATCGCGCTGATGCAGGTTTTCTGGATTGTGCTATTGGTGCTGATCGGCCGGATGCTGTGGCGGCATACGCTGCGGCGCATCGTAATACAGGGAGGCTGAGCAGCATGATCAATTCACTTTGCCTGTATTTCAAATCCTGCCGCATGCTGATACGCAGCCAGATGCAGTATCGCGCGTCTTTTCTGATGCAAACCTTCACCCAGCTGGTGATGATGGTGACTGAGTTGCTGGCTGTGTTGATCCTGATGGATCGCTTTTCCGTGCTGGGTCAATGGAACCGTGGGGAAATCCTGTTCTTCTTCGGGGTCATCTCCACATCATTCTACCTGTGCGAGTGCTTTGCGCGCGGCATCACGCAGTTCCCGCCGCTGATTGCGCAGGGCGATCTGGACAGCATGCTCATCCGCCCGCGCGGCGTGCTGTTTCAGGTTATTTGCAGCCGCGCCGATCCCCGCCGCTTCGGCGCCATTCTGATCGGCGTGCTGGCATTGATCCTGGGCAGCGTAAGCGCGCAGATTCACTGGACGTCCTTCAAGATGCTGCTGCTGATCTGGACCATTCTGGGCGGCATGGCGCTGGTGTGCGGGCTGTTTCTCATCGAAGCCACGCTGTCCTTCTTCTCCGTCAAGCGCATTGAGCTCGTCAATATCCTCACCTACGGCGGGCGCAGCACCTGCCAGTATCCCATCGATATCTATCCAAGGGGGCTGCAGCTGCTGTTCACGCTGGTTGCGCCCTTCGCTCTGACTACGCATTTGCCCACCGCGTACATCCTGGATAAGCCCCTTTGGGGCGCGGGCGCAGGCTGGTCGCTGCTTGCGCCGCTGAGCGGCTTTGCGTTTTTAGGGCTGATGACATTTGTTTTCTATCGCGGCCTGCGCCGCTACCGTTCCACAGGGAGCTGATTGCATGGCGTCCTATTCCATCGAGGGCATTGTGCTGCGGCACGCGGATTACCGCGAGAATGACCGCATGCTCACCCTGCTGACCCCGCGCGGGCGCGTGGACGCGCTATCCCGCGGCTGCAAGCGCCCCAAGTCCCCCTTGCTGCCATGCAGCGAGGTGTTCACGCTGGGCAATTACGAGCTGCTGGGCAGCAAGAACCACTGCGTGATCACCAGCTGCCTGCTGACGGACAGCTTTTATCCCCTGCGGTTGGATATCGACAGGCTGTCCTGCGCCGCCTACATGGCCAATGTGTGCGAGGCCACCGTGCAGCCAGAGGAGGATGCGCGCCGCCCCTTCCTGCTGCTGGCGCGGGCGCTGGGGTGCCTGAGCTATCAAAGCGTCGCGCCGCGCATCCTGTTGCTGGACGAACCGACCAAGGGCATTGATGCAGGGGCAAAGCAGGTGCTGCGGGACATTCTGACACGGCTGAAGGCGGAGGGCATGACCTTGCTGATGGTCACGCATGACGTTGAATTTGCGGCGGAGACTGCCGACCGATGCGCGCTGTTCTTTGACGGGGAAATACTGTCGGCGGATACCCCGTCCCGCTTCTTCGGCGGAAACACCTTCTATACTACTGCCGCAAACCGCATGGCGCGCACGCTATGCCCAAATGCCGTGACCTGCGGGCAGGTTGTAAGATTCTGCACGGAGGGGGCGGACGCATGAAAAAAATCATTTCCTACTGCATTCTTCTGATTCTGATCCCGGCTGTCGTGGTCGGCGGCGCCTTGCTGTTCCGGGACAGGCAGTATGCGTGGGTATCCCTGTGCGTGACGCTGCTTTCCTGCGTCCCGGTTTTTCTGCATTTTGAGCGGAGCGGGGCGGATGCGAAACGGATGGTTCTGCTCGCGTGCATGACTGCTCTCTCGGTGCTGGGCAGAATCCTGTTCGCTATGATCCCCGCGTTTAAGCCGGTGACGGCGATGGTGGTTATCACTGCAATGTATTTTGGCAGTGAGGCAGGCTTTCTGACCGGCGCATTGTCGGCGGTGATATCCAATTTCTATTTCGGGCAGGGACCGTGGACGCCGTTCCAGATGTTCAGCTGGGGGATACTCGGCTTTATCGCCGGACTGCTCGCGGCTCCGCTGAAGAAAAGCAGAATCGCGCTGACGCTGTATGCCGTTCTCTCCGGCGTCCTGTATTCCTTTCTGATGGATATCTGGACGGTGCTGTGGGCGGACGGCGCCTTCAATATTTCGCGCTACCTTGCGGCGATTCTGTCTGCCGCACCGTTTACGGCAATCTACGCTGTGTCCAACACGGTCTTTCTTTTGCTGTTCGCACGTCCGATCGGGAAGATACTGGACAGACTCAAGACCAAATACGCGCTCTGATGTAAGAGGATGACTGACTATGCGGATGTCTCAATGACATTTTCTCTACATTTTCCCATTCATAAACCGCATTCTGCGAATCACAATAATACCAGAGCAAGCACGAACGAAGCCCGCAGCCGCCGACACCTCGGCGGAGAGCGAGATTCGCTCTGCGGGCTCGATGAATATAGATCGCGCCGGGCAATGTTGCCCAGCGCAAACACGCAAAAAGGGGATTCGCAATTATGGCAAGCAATAAGGCACTCGTTCCCGAAGCCAAGAAGGCTCTTGATCAGTTCAAGATGGAGGCTGCCACCGAGGTGGGCG